>ERZ1292623.4034-Hain-H51-01um-R1-4034-length-12179-cov-9_pt1 | contig 12179 bp, 12 predicted proteins | sample MGYA00564398_ERZ1292623 | MGnify/ENA primary metagenome ERZ1292623 (study PRJEB36523, sample SAMEA6512633) | groundwater metagenome | collected 2019-01-07 | study: AquaDiva: Metagenomics assemblies of 32 groundwater samples | reverse complement strand
ATGTCGAGAAGCTCAATCAGGAGGCAAATGAAGTATTCGATTTCTCAAAGGAGGGACCGGGCTATTTCAAAAAGCGGTTCGGATTCTAGACCCAGAAGATGCAATTTAAACCTTTAGAACGAAAGGGAACGTGCGGTACAAAGGGAGCTTTTCTGCGCTAATACCATATTCCTTTTGACTGCTTCTCATAATGCTCCTCGTATTCCTGCGTAGCCTTTATGCTCTTCCACCAAGCGCTATTTAGCCGATACCAATCGACAATCTTGGGCAGACTCGATACGAAGTCGTATTCCGGTCGCCAACCAAGTTCAGAGCGAACCCTAGTGGAGTCTGGTGCGTACCGCATGTCGGCTCCAGGGCGATCAGGAGCCTTATCGATGCATTCAGCGGGAGATACTCCAAACTCAGAGGCGATGGCACCTAAAACATCGATGTTTCGGTACTGTTCGCCCGAGACGTTGTAGACGGAATAGGGTTTAGCATCACGAACAATGCGATCAATGGCCGCGCAGAAATCAGATACATGGAGCCAGCTTCGAATGTGTTCTCCTGAACCATGCATGGGTATCTTCTTCCCTTCTATGAGATTCGTTATGGCAAGCGGGATGAGCTTTTCTGGATATTGGAACGGTCCGAAGTTATTTGACCCACGGACAATAATGCTTGGTACGTCACAGCTCTTCATGTACGCTTGAACAAGTAAATCAGCAGATGCTTTTGAAGCGGCATAAAGGTTAGATGGACGAATCGGCGCATCTTCGTCAGTAAGGCCGTCTGGGATAGAGCCATAGATTTCATCTGTCGATATGTGAATGAAACGGGCATTTGGCTGCAGCTCGCGCAGTGCGTCTACGAGTAATCTGGTGCCCTCAATATTTGTCTTGATGAAATCGGCGACATGTAAGTATGACCTGTCTACATGCGTCTCCGCTGCGAAATGAACAAGGTAGTCTATCTCGTTGCCTGAAATAACAGAACGTACAAAATCTGGATTCGTAATATCGCCTCTCAAGAAATCGTACCGTGATTCCTGTGAGAGTTCGTTTGCTGAATTAATCTCGGTGAGATTCTCAAGGTTCCCCGCATATGTAAGGGCATCCACGTTTACGATAGAGTCGTGAGGATATTTCTCGTAGAGGAATCGAATGAAATTCGAACCTATAAAACCCGCCCCGCCGGTCACTAAAGACCGTTTTCCGGTTTGCATAATTCGGAACGATTAGCGTTGCTGCTACACATTATTTAGCAGTATATCGCATAACAATCTCACTGGTTACCCATGCCATCCATAGGGCATATAATGGTGGATATGTCTGCCTCTGACACTGTGATATTTGTCTCGAATCCTTTCGGATTCGGCCCAACTGGAAAAATAGTTGCCGTCATGGACGCACTCTCCGAGAAATGGAACGGACACATTGTCTACGCTGCGAGTGAGCAATGTCAAGAGACATTAGGCCCAATCCTCAGGAATAAAATCGAAGTGATCACTCTTTCCGAGCGCGATGAGGGAGAACTAAGAGTCCTTTACGAGAAATACCCAGAAGCATTGGTAGTCATAAGCCTCAACAGAACTGCTACCAGAGTAGCAAAGGAGATGGGTCATGTCGTGTTCTTCATAGATTCCTTGACTTGGATGTGGGACGAGATTCCTCCTGAATACCTTCTTGCGGATAGGTATTATTTCTATGACATATTTGGCGCGCGCGATAAGACCTCCGGCATTGCATGCGCGATACCCATCTCGCCCATTCTTGGTCGCCTGCCAGAAAGGCTCTGTGGGTCAAAACAAGTACTAATTCATATTGGTGGGTTCGTTAACCCATTTTCAAACGGGCTTGCGAAAGATTACCTCTTGCTACTGTGGGAAGCCCTAAGCGAATTAGAAGAAAAGCTGACGATTGCAGGGGGTGGCGCAGCAATTCAGTTCTTGATGGACCAGCGAGACAATTCCCCGAATCAGAATATCGAGCTGGGAACCTTTGAACATTCAGAATTTATTCAGCGGATGTCCGGAGCAGAACGATTCGTCACAACGCCTGGCTCTACGGCGACATTTGAGGCACTCGCAATGGGTATCCCTATCGCGTTTCTTCCTCCCACCAATCTCAGTCAGTGGCGGCAGTCAAAACTCTTCAAAGAAAGCGGGAGCGTGTTAGCAGTGGTCAGGTGGGAGGATATTCTTAATTTAGAGACTGCTTTCGAAACTATCTCAGAAGCGAGCGCAGTAGCCGAGTTCCAGAATGTTGCTGAAACAGTAAATAGAGACCCGGCGTTGCGCGATGAAGCATCGAGGCTGATAGGGACATTGGTAACAGCACCTATCCAGGAAACTCCGCTAAATGGTCAATTCACTTCTGGCAATGCCGAGGGATCTGCGGTAATTGTCTCAGACATACTGAAGCTCTTCGCCTCTGGCGGCAAATAAATCTTAGGCTCGTCAGGATTCTCGTGAACGAGATCCATCAATGTTTCAAGATCAACAGATACCACATTTCCGACACTCTTACTCATCCTCTCCCCGTCTTTGGCGTGCAGTGACGGAACATACAGCGTCTTTGGGAGCTTGGCACTAGACTTAAAGAGTCCGAGCAATTCTTGGCGTACCGAATAATCACCTTCCTTGTAATGATCAACACCAGTGATGCAGAGATCGATGTTATAAGCCTCTAGACGCGGAATTGCGAGCGGTTTATGGTAAAACCAGTAATCGAAGAATTCGTATGGGGCTTCTGTGGTCTTACCGCAATTACTACACTCGTGAACAATCTTTTCATCCTCAAGGACTGAGGTCTTCCCTTTGCATAAGGTGCAGTGCGGGCATACCGCCATTGCATACGCAAGGTCATTCGGTAGAACTGGGTACTCGGTATTTGATCGCAGTATATCGGCGATCCTATCAGGATACTTAATTGTGAAAAGAAGACATCGCTTCATTGCCGAATGAAGCTTCATCTCCGAATTCCTGACCGCCACTATATTCAGGTGTTCAAATCGCTTTTGTAGCATATTAATATGCCTCATTATTGGCGGCTGCCAGTAATCGGCAATGTTTACCGATGGATTATCGGTGTTTGTCGCATATTGGAATGTGGTGTTGAGAGGAAAAATGTTAAACGGATATGTTTTTATATCTGGCCCGGCGAGACGATCCTGTTCCCAATCATTGATGAAGACCGTTATATTAAAGCGCGGTGTTTTTCCTGCCTTCACAAGAGCCTCGCAGAGCAATAATGGGTACGCAAGCAAGGTAAGCATATTGCCTGCATGAAATCCATAAGGTCGAGTGCCGAGATATATGTTCTCATTTCCAGAGAGCTCATCGGCAAGCTTATTTAACCCGTCAACGAAAAAGTATGGCCTCATGGCAAGAATGTTTGGAAGTGTTTATACTTTGCAAACATATACGACTGGCGTGGGAGTTTCGGCTGTCCTCGTTCAATACGATCAACGACAAAGGTAGCGGTGTCTGAAAGGCAGCTGAAGGCTATCCATCGATACAGGGCATCACCTTTCACTATTGGTTGCAGTGCTACGGAATTATAGGAATCAAGGAAAGCATTAAATACAGCTTCGTTGTGAGTATCGGCTCCGTCCGGATAAGACCACTCTGCCAAGGCGTGTCCAACATCCTTAATCGCTGGCCCGATACAACTCCAATCGAAGTCGAGGACCGCCGCAACATCATCACTGTCAAAAAGCAGGTTTCCGACACGATAATCGTTATGTATGAGGACCGGCATGAATTGCTGTTTTCTTCCCCATTCCAGATACTCGTTGACTGCCGAAAGGAACTCGGCATTACCTGGTTCTTGCAGATCGAGCGTGTCTTTTATTTTTCCCACTCTGGAGAGCTCAGTGAAAATGGTTCGTTGGCGTTGGTAAGGCACATCTCCATTCGTGGATACCCGATGGATAGCTGCGAGCGCGCCTGCCGCCGACGAGATTTGCCGCTGATTCGGAAAAACATTCTTATCGAATTCAAGGTGTTTTCCGAGCACCTCTATAAATAGTGTTGTTGTACCGATGTCTGGAGAAATACTGAACGGCATACCAGAACTAGTCCTTACAAGTGGAGCGACGGGGACTTCCGATTTCGCAAGTACTTCCAGCCATGCTGCCTCGAACGCAACATCGTCCTTGATGTCTCTTTTGCTTATTCGAAAGAAGTAACCGAGAAAATCAGGCTGCGATACTAATTTCCAGATTTGATTATCAGAACTCTCGCGCAATAAATCGGCAGAACCTATCGAGAGATCGTATTGCTCATTGACGTAAGAAATAATTCGTTCAGCGTTCATGGCGTTTGGGTTAAAAGACGAGCGGACAAGCGTTCTGCGAGTGGTGACCATGGTTGGAAAGGCCTCGCCGTGTGAGTGGATATAGTCGACTCATACAATTGCCGATAGCGATCTGCGAAAGAAACCCAAGAATGTCCTTGTGAAAGAAGCGTGCCCTGTTTCTTTAGAAGCTCTACGCCCTCTTTATCATTTACTGCCTTCTGAAGGCAGTTCGCCAGATCCTGCACGTCACCATTCTTAAAGAGTAAGCCTGTTTTATTTTCTGAGATATATTCAGGTATTCCACCGGCGTCGCTCCCAATGGAAAGGCATCCGGCAGCTTGCGCTTCAAAGTTTACCAGACCGCCGCTTTCAGCCCTTGAAGGGCAGATGTGAGCAACAGCGCCTTTCATATACGAATAGACCTCGTCTCGGGTGACAGTACCGAGAAAACGTATGCGATCAGACAGGCCCAATTCACTCACAAGATTCTTGAGAGCATTCGACTCCGATCCATCTCCTGCTATCACAAGCTCGTATTCCAGCAAAGAAGATGACACGTTAGCAAAAGCTCGAAGTAAGATATCGATACCTTTAACATATTCCAATCGGCGGGCAGTAAAGAAATACGGCTTTACCGATCCCTTTTCTGGAGCCGCAACGATTGACGGCAGATCCACTCCGCCAAGAAGAACTTGGATCTCATTACTGGTAAGCACGACCTTCTTCGCCTGAAGAGCTGTGTAGTGAGAATAAGCGGTAAGCGCATCTGCTTGAAGGATTGACTGCGGTACGGATGAGAGCCCTTCACTCCACACGGTCTGAGACGAACTGTCATCGGGATTCGGCACGTCACCTCCTGAGAAAGTCATCACGCACGGAACTCCCCATCTCTTTGCAAGCAATAGACCAACGAGCGGCATGGGCCTACGCACGCCTATCACATGCACGATATCCGCAATGAGTTCGGACTCATGTTCCTCGAGCCAATCCAGTAAGGAATCGAAATCGGCGTCGGATTTCGGGCGTGTAAATCTGAAAATGGAAGTACCATCAATCTTCTCGTGTTCGCTAAGATCGACAGGATAACGCTTTGTGAGAACCTTGCTGCTGACCTGAGGGTTGAGTGCCTTTATCGTTTCATCAATCGATGTCTCAACGCCGCCGACATTCGGTTTATATATAGAGGGTACAAACAATATACGACTGAGGCCGTGATTGTTCATTGCGCGAAAAGCTCGACAGCGATTTTGCAGGCGTCTTCGAGAGTTGCTACTCGCATGTGCGCATGAGCATCCAGCCAATAATCGGCCTCATGGGCATCGCCAAAAAGGATTACCGCCTTTCCTTTTGAATGAGCAATAAACACTTCCATAGCCGTACCAATCATCGATGCGTTCTGGAAAGTGTCATTGACTATCAGCACATTGCTACGTTCGATATCCTGCTTATCACGAATAACCGCTCCTCGCGGATCAGGGAAAGTCTCTTTCTCCTCTCTGCCACGATAGGCGTGCAGAACTTGAAAATCATGCTCGAGCAATGAAACTGCGCGCTCACGCCACTCGATTCCATCCTGGCGAGGAATGCCCCGCATCGGACCACATAGAAAGATTGTTCTCTTAGACATAAGTTATGTTTTTATGGCTTCGGCAATTTCTGTCGCAACGCGCTTGATATCAACATCACGCAGACCAATGTAAAGTGGCAAAGCCATGGTTTCTCGCGCTATTGATTCAGCAACTGGAAAGTCACCGTCCTTGAATCCAAACCGTTCTCGCATAAACGGCTGAAGATGAATGGCGGGGAAATATTCCCTCGTCTCGATTCCGGTAGCGCTCAAAGCCGATCTGATTATATCGCGCTTACCATTCGTAACCCGGACGACATACGCGAACCAAGAATGTGTCCTGTTGGACTCTGTCGTTGGTAGAACCAGCGACGGAATGGTTCTCAAGCTGGCATCGTATTTAGCGACGATTTCCCGTCGCTCTGATATAAAGCGGTCAATCTTGGCCAGCTGAGTCAGTCCAAGAGACGCGCTCATTTCGTCGAGCCGGTAGTTATAGCCCATTCGTTCATATAAAAGCCAAACCGCATCGTGTACACGACCTTGATTTGAAAGGCTCTTGCAGAGATCATATATCGACTCGGAATCAGTCACGAGCATGCCTCCTTCCCCGGTGGTCATTTGCTTATTTGGATAGAAACCAAAAACGCCGACATCTCCAATCGAACCGACCATTTTGCCGTTGTAGGTTGACCCCAAGCTCTCGCACGCATCCTCAAGTACCGCAAGGTTATGCTTTTTGGCAATCGAGATAATCTCGTCCATACCCGCTGATTGGCCGAAGACATGGACCGGGAGAATTGCCTTAGTTCGTGATGTGATGAGCGATTCTATCTTTGAGACATCTATATTGAACGTCTTCTCGTCTATGTCGGCAAAAACCGGCGTGGCTCCCTCATACAGGATGCAATTCGTGGACGCAATGAAAGAGAAAGGAGATGTTATAACCTCATCTCCGGAACCGATTCCGAGAGCCTTAATTGCAAGATGGAGAGCGGCTGTGCCACTTGATACCGCACAGGCATATTTTGAACCAACGTACGAAGCAAAGTCACGTTCAAATGCGGCGATTCTGTCGCCAGAGGCGAGTCGCCCTGATTTTAAGACATCGAGAACTCCTTCGATATCCTCTTGGTCAAGAGACGCTCGTGCTAAGGGAATGTTTTGTGAGTCCATGACTAATCAGAGGCGTGCAATCACTTCAGGTGGATGAATATGATGTATATTTAAAGTCAATGGGGCGTAATCCCGACAGAAACCCAAAGGCTCGCCCGCATTATAACATGTTTGTTGCACGATGAAATCTGCGAAACTGTCTCCTAGTTCCAATGAAACGTATGACGCTTTCGCGCCTTATTATAGGGAATATTCTCAAAAGAAAGCAGATTACATTAAAGCGGTAGACGCCCTTATTCTTGGGAATCTGCCGAGAAATACGGACTCTGTACTCGACATCGGGTGTGGCGATGGGATCCGTCTAGAGGCTTTGCTCAAGAAAGTTAGCTTTGGTGAGGCTTGGGGCATAGATAGTAGCCCTGAGATGGTGACGCTTGCGAGATTGAATACGAAAGCAAGGATTGTGCAGGCGGACATCGGAAATTCAGATATAGAAGCATTCGTGCCGATCAAATTCGATGCGATTTTTTGTCTATGGAACGTACTCGGACATATCGATGGAGATGCAGCTCGAAATCGCTCAATTCTTAATATGTCAAACGTCCTGAATGATGGCGGCAGGATTTATATGGATGTCAGTAATCGACACAATATCAAACACTATGGATGGAAAACTGTTTTTAAGAATGTTTTGGCCGATTGTCTGCGTCCTAATAGTGACAATGGTACACTTTCATACGACATTCGCGTTGCTGCGGATAAGTCCATAAGGGCGCATAGTCATTTCTTTAACCCAACAGAGCTGCTTCCCCTATTTGCCAACGCCGGTTTGCGCTTGGTTAAGACTACGTATATAGATTACGCGACTGGAAAGGAGGCCGGGGCATGGAGCGGGAATGTGCTTTACGTTCTGGAAGGGTCGGAAAAGAAAAATGCCGGATAAGATTGCTTATCCGGCATTCAGTTTCTCCCAAGGAGACTCGAAGCCATCGTAATATTCACGCTTGTAATCCAGCGTCTCAGAACACACACCCGTTTGAGGGTCGCGCTTGGAATACCAGATGACGTGACCGTTGCGGATGTGCCGCCCATTCCTCTCGATAAGGGGATATTCTGACACAGCCCTTTTCTCAAGAATCATTCGGGTAGCCACCAGCACCTCTCCGTGGGTAACAACCAGTGCAGAGCGGTTCATTCGCTTGAGGAAGCTCCTCGTACGACGATATACCGCTTCCATCGATTCCCCGTTAGGGTAGGCTTCGTTGAAGCCGGATGGTAGGCAGTGCATGCCATGTGTTTGGCAATACGGACCCCATTCTTTCCACGGCAGTTGTTCGATACCGCCCCAGAGGCGTCCGCGGACACCCCTCATTATCTTCCAGGCTGATCCGGGAAGAACTAGCTCCGCAGTTTCTACCGCCCTACGCGAGGGAGATACCACCAAACGAAGCTGGTCGAGAGGGAAAGTGTCGTTAACCCAGCGAGCCAGGCGAACTGCCCTCTCCCTCCCGTTCGGCGTCAATCGCCACTCGTGGCTCGATTTCGCCCGCATTTCCTCGGTGAAAGCGGAACTGTCACCGGAGAACTTGCTGCGATTCATGGCCACGTTCCCATCCGCTTCTTCGTGCCTGACGAAGATCAGATCACATGCTTCGCACATGGCTCATCCCTTCTTTTCGAGATAATCGGAGAGGTTGCCCAGTTCGACCTTGATCGTTCCAGACTCGATGATCCACAGCTTCTGCGCGATCGCATCGATGAACGAGCGATCGTGCGTCACCGCAAGGACGGTACCGGAGTACCCGTCCACAGCTTCCACGATTGCATCCCATGTTGCTGGGTCGACGTGATTTGTCGGCTCATCGAGGATGAGAAACTCCGGGTCTTGAGCAAAGGTGAGAGCGAGCTTAAATCGTGCTTGCTGACCGCCGCTCAAATCCCGAAGAGGGCGTAACGCAGAATCGGCCCTGATGCTGTACTTCGCCAGATACGCTCTGCACCGTGCTTCAGGCAACGAAAGCGTTGCCTGGAAGACATCGAACGCCGAACGCGACGCATCTATCCCCGCCAGATGATCTTGGGTCATATACTGCCAGCGAACATTCTGCCCGATGGCAACACTACCGTTCTGGGGGGCAAGATTACCGACCAGCAGATTGATGAGGGTTGATTTACCCGACCCGTTCGAGCCGAAGATGACCACCTTCTCCCCGAATCGGAGATCGGCAGTCGCGGCCCTGAACACCCGAGCTTTCTCGTAGGAAAACCCGAGATTCTGAATCGAGGCGATAATCTTACCTTTCTTCTGATCGACTGAACCAAGTTTCACCTTGGGCTTGTCAACCTCAATCGTTGGCCTATTGCCATGGCTTTCTTGCATTTCATGGAGGCGACGCTTTGTTTGCTGATAGGTTGCCGCCGTGTCAGAGCTTCTTCGTGCCCGGTTTTTCATCATCTCTACCGTCTTGCGGAGACGAGTGATGGTCTTTCCCTCCATCATCCATTGACGCTCGTCCCCGGCGACCTGTCGCTCCTTCTCTGCAAGATATTCCCCATACTTCATCGAATAGACGGTGACTGCGCCATCTTCCAGCTCAAGAATGGTGCTCGCAAGCTGATCGACGAGATACTGATCGTGGGAGACGAAGACCACCCCGCCACGAAAGGATTGCAGGACACCGATGAGCCACTCAATGGATTGGTAATCGAGATGGTTCTCCGGTTCGTCAATCGCGAGGAAGGCCGAATTTGAAGCGATTCCGGCAACAAGCTCGAGCTTCTTTTGCTCGCCACCAGAAAGAACCCCGCAGCGAACATTCTGGAGCCGTTCCTGGTTCTTACCGACCGCAAAACCAGATTCCTCCAGTAAGCGGATTGCCTTGTTCAACTTCGGAACTTTCCGTTGGAGAAATTGGTGCGGAGTTTCCTCCAACTCTCCAGAGAAGTCCTGTGCGATGTAAGCGCATCCATTCTCAAGACCGAAGAATTCGCCTGAGTCAGGAACGATTTCGCCGCACAGTATCTTGAGAAGAGTGGACTTGCCCGCACCATTCTCGCCAACGAGGGCAAGACGGTCGCCATCCGAGAAGCTCAAGCTGACGCCCGAAAGCGCAACCTTGCCACCGAATGACTTCTTGATGCTTTTCACCGTAATATTACGCATGTCTTCTACTCCTATTTGAGAGGTCAAAGAACCCCTGATACTCAAAAAATGCTACTACAATTTTGAAATTCTGCAAGTATGTGCGATAATCTACTAGGGTTTTTCTTTAAGGAGAAGCCAATGCTCACTCAGTTGATTGATCTGGTTCTTCGGCTGGATACGCGAAAGAGAAAACAGTCATCGCGGCCCTCTTCGGCTCCGAAGAACAGGATCCACGATTCAGCCCCGAAGGTCGGACGTTTCGAGACGGATTTACCGACTTTTCGGTAGGAACAAGGACACGCTCACGCGTGTCCTTACTCGTTTCCTGTGCGGTTGGCTGTGAAGATTATTCCGTGAGGAGCCCGCCCGGGCCTCGATGCTTCAGAGTTTGTGGTACAGGCCGCAGCTCTTATCCGAGTTCAAGTAAGATAGGGGATATGCTGAGATTTCTATTTAACGCAGTAAACATGTCTCGACGTTTCTATTGGTGGGCTATGCGGCCAGCTACCAGAGGCGTTCGAGCTATCCTCGTCAATCCAGATGGCAAAATCCTGCTCCTTCGCCATGGATATAGTGAAGGGTGGTATTTGCCTGGAGGAGCAAACAAAAGAGGCGAGACAGACGAGGCTTCTCTACATCGTGAGCTTCGCGAAGAACTCGGTATTACGCAATTCGCAGATGTCACTAAGCTCGGTGAGTATCTCAACCAGTACGAGTATAAGAATGATACGATCACAGTCTTCGTGATCAAGACTTTCGTACTTGCGCCAAGACGTCATTTTGAAGTCGAACGATGGGGCTTCTTCGACCCTTCCAATTTGCCTGACGACACATCACCCGGAACACGTCGAAGAATTGAGGAGTGGCGCAGCGATAGCCTAATTGAAGCACGCAAGCTATGGTGAAGCACATCCTTAATTCATAGACATGGAACTGACTCAAATAAGAGATGCAAAAGATTACTTCGACAAAAAGTAGACATCAAAGTCGATTGTTCTCTGGGTTCCAGGCATAGCAAGTTCAATAAGCAGTGGTGACGCGAGGGACAGACGTGGTATATCTAAGAATATGGATAGAAAGCTGCAAATAGGCGTAATGGGATCGGCAGCCGATCTCAATTATTCAGCCGAACTTCAAGCCCTGGCATCAGCGGTGGGGTCTCTTATTGCAGAGAGAGGTCACATAACCGTGTATGGTGCGGAGAAGGACTATGATTCACTTTCCACAGCAGCCGCTCGCGGCGCAAAGAACAAGGGAGGGTTAACCGTAGGCGTAACTTATGGGAAAGGTAAGGACATCTGGGATAAGGACGGCCTAACTGATGTAATCATTGCTACCGGGATTGAGCGGGGTGGTGGGCGCGAATTCGTGCTCGTTAATTCCTGTGACGCCATTATTCTCCTATCGGGAGGGTCGGGTACGTTAACGGAGGCCGCTATCGCTTATCAGGCGAATATTCCTATTGTCGCGCTTGCGGGTACAGGTGGCTGGGCGGACCGGCTTGTCGGTACATACATAGATGAGCGCAAACGAGTCAAGGTGCTATCAGCCAGCACACCAGAGGAGGCTGTGCAGCTGGCCGTCGATGAAGCAGAAGTTCTGTGGAATCTAGAAGCAGCCGAAGCGTAATTATCCGCCCCTAAGGTACAAGCTATATATTACGGCTCCGAAAGAAATCCGCCTGCCTGAATACTCCACAACTTGTGATACAGACCACCCTTCTCATCAAGAAGCTGGTCGTGGGTGCCTTCAGCCGCGATACGGCCACCCTCTATAACGAGAATGCGGTCCATGGTCATGATGGTGGAGAGCCGGTGGGCGATAACGACGACCGTCTTCCCTTCCATGAGAACACGGAGCGCGTCCTGTATGAGCGCCTCTGACTCGGAGTCGAGGCTCGAGGTCGCCTCGTCGAGCACGAGGATAGGCGCGTTCTTGAGGATGGCACGCGCGATGGCGACACGCTGACGCTCGCCGCCCGAGAGCTTCACGCCCCGTTCGCCGACGTAGGTCTCGTAGGTGTCCGGCAGGAGCGAGATGAATTCGTGGCAATGGGCCTTCTTGGCCG
>ERZ1292623.4033-Hain-H51-01um-R1-4033-length-12180-cov-4_pt1 | contig 12180 bp, 15 predicted proteins | sample MGYA00564398_ERZ1292623 | MGnify/ENA primary metagenome ERZ1292623 (study PRJEB36523, sample SAMEA6512633) | groundwater metagenome | collected 2019-01-07 | study: AquaDiva: Metagenomics assemblies of 32 groundwater samples | reverse complement strand
TAATCCTCGCTATTTACCATCCAAATTCCAAGGAAAATTTAATACTGTTATTATTATTTTTGACGACAAAGTAGCCTATGTATCTTCACTGAAAAATTCTGAGTCACTATTAATTCAGTCATCCGACTTAACCTCCACTATGCAAGTTATGTTCGATGCATTGTGGAGAGTGAGTAAAGACACATTGGAGTAGTCCTTTGGAGCTACTTTTTCATACTGAAGCGATATCTTACCCGGCGTATCAATTTGTTTATGCTTGCGACTAAACATACCTAAATATATAATTGTTGTATGAGCAAAAAAGAAGTTATATTTTTAGGAGAAGAAACCTCCCAAAAACCAGATGAAAGCAAATCTACCCCTAAAGAAGAGGTAATTACGGGCACTTTGGGACTATCTTTAAGGCACGTGCTCGATATGCTTGCCGCCAGTGCTCGCGATGAGTGCGAGAATGAACAATGTGAGCTTGGTATTAATCTAAAAAAAGATACTAAGAAAAAAACAAAAACTAAAAAAGAAAAGTTCTCCATGTACCCGGGACATATGGATACAGAAGAAGTTACTACCGTAACTTACGCACCTAGAGTAAAAATTGAAGTTGTTTGCTCGCTTGGGGCAGACTGTTGCAAGGCTACAATAGGCAAGGTTGCAGGGGATATCAACGAACTAGCCATGGAATGTGCTAATGTTACGACTGATAGTGAAAGAATAGCCACAGAAATCACTGATGCCGCAAATAAAGAATCAAAAGAAATCATGACAACAGCTAGAAAACAGGCAAAAGACAAGGCTAATCGGGCCAAAAAGAAAGCGGAGTCCGAAAAAGAAATGTTTGTAACAGCTGAAAATACTAGAATTTCCCACAAGTTTAGATTATCCGACTAAAAAACGTTTTCTTTTGACAAAACACCATTATCGTACTACTACCAATTGACAGCTACCCTAAAAAGGCGTATATCTATAATTGATACAAAATAATAGGAGGTATCAAGATGAGTCAAATATCAAAGGATCTGTGGGGAGTGCTGGCCCTACGTGGAATCGTAGCGATTCTATTTGGACTGGCGGCTGTGTTCTGGCCAGCCCTAACACTAGTTACGTTAGTGTATCTAGTAAGTGCATTCTTACTAGCTAGTGGTGTGGTGGGACTCGTGGTGGGACTAATTAACATCGGTAATGGAAAAATCTCTTTCCTTTCTCGTGTATTATCAATTTTAATAAGTGTTGCTGAGATTGGTGTAGGTGTGTACTTGATACGTCACGCTGGCATCGCATTTGCTGCGTTTGTGCTAGTTGTAGGACTTGTCCTCATTGCACGCGGTATAGTTGATGTATTTTCAGCTATTTTCGAGGAAGATGCAGCAACAAGTAAGACTATCCTTGTTATTACAGGCGTATTGTCTGTGATTGTTGGAGTTGCGCTACTAATGCAACCAGTATCAGCAGGTGTTGCATTTGTATGGATACTTGGTCTATACGCATTGATCACAGGACCAATGCTTATAGCTCTAGCTTACGACATCAAAAAATAAACAAGATATCACTGACTAGTTCAGTGGTTGCCTAGCAATAGCAGCGACCCACACCTCTTTGGCACCAGCCCCTTTGAGAACCCGGGTCGCTGCTTTGATTGTAGCGCCAGTCGTAACAATATCATCAATGATTAAATAGGGGACTGTCGGGTCTAAATTAACGTTGCAATAGAAGGCTTGCTGAGCCTGTTGATGACGCTTGGATCTATTCGCTGTATGTTGAACCGAATGATTCTTTCGCCCAAGTAAATTTTTCTTTTTAATCTTTCGCTTTTTTGCCAGTTTTTTAGCTATCAAGTCCGCGTGATCATAGCCACGTATACGTTTATGACGTGAAATGGTTGGTATGGGTACGACGACAGTGTTACTTGGCAAGATAGGTAATGTCATATGTAATAAATTTGCTAGCGCAGTATGAGCATCATACTTTCGAAACCATTTAAAATCGCCGATTACCCTCGCAAGCTCATTTTCCCTGGCGCCTACAACCCACGCCCTAGCGAACGGCATGCTGCAGCCGGAGCATATGCCAGTCAAGCATGGTGCACGGCAAGTAATACATGCAATTTCAGCACTATCTGCGATGTTATATATACAACTATCACACAAAATGACACCTGTTTTTTGGCAAGAATAACAGTGGTGAGGAGCCACAATTTCTACTATTTTGTCGAACATTGTAATTTTTACTTTTTCAGCTGGATTTTTAGTTATCTATTAGTTATAATCATTCCTAGGACATAAATTGTCAAGCGAGTTTATAAAACGACAATAAGTGGAGGAGACCTAAATGGCAAAGAAAAATAGTAGTACTGACGACGCGTTGCTAATCGAAGACGAATTAGCGGCGGCATTTTTAAATGACGATGACGACCAAGCTACAGAAGGTACGGCTACAGTAGTCGAAGAATCTTGGGAAGAATCAGACGCAGGTGTACCGGGTCAACTAGCTGTTGATGTATATGAGAGCCAAGAGCGACTGGTAGTAAAGGCTCGTACAGCCGGAGTCAGTAAACAAGATCTAGATGTAAGTATTAGCGATGGCATACTAACCATCAGCGGCACCCTCTCTAGTGGTGACGATTCTGCTGCTACTCAGTGGCATATTCAGGAATGTTACTGGGGTGAATTCAGCCGAACATTGGCACTACCTGTGGCGGTAAAGGAAGATGAAGTAGAAGCTGTGCTAAAAGACGGTGTTCTAACAATTGCCTTTACCAAGCTAAAAGCAGAGCAAGCTCGCAAGATTCAAATTAACTAAACATTTGTTTCACCAAATATAAAACCTCCGGCAGCACCGGAGGTTTTATCGTAGCCTGGTACATTTATTACGATGCACTGCCAGCTGTTAGCTGGGTTGTAACAAACTGAACACCAGCATAGGCCAAGAATGCGACCACAATACCAATAATTGCATACATAATAGTGTTTTTGGCACCAGTAACTGCATTTTGATCACCGTTAGATGTAACGTAGCGTAGGCCTCCGATTATCAGCATAATAACCGCTACGGCTCCAACTAGAAACAATAGGATATTAGCAACTGTTGCAAAAATACCGCCCTGACCAGTCAAATTATCAGCCACACCAGTTGGCTGCGCACACTTTGTACCATTTTCTAGGGTTACTTGACCGGTTGTACAAGAGCTGCCTGTAGTTAGTGCAGCAGAGGCAGTGGGTGAAATACCGACTAGACCTGCGACTGCCAGCATCACGATAGCAAAATTTGCTACTAATACTTGCTGCAGCCTAGCTTTTATGTTTAGTTTTTTCATTTTCTTCGTTCTCCTTATATTTATAAGCGTATGCTCTAGTTATACCAAAACATTAGCTTTTTGTGAAGTGTTTAACTAGGCTGAGCCTTTTGTAAGCTGCTGTGTTACAAAACTTACTGCCGCATAGGCCAAGAAAGCGACCACAATACCGATAATTGCATACATAATAGTGTTCTTTGCAGCTGTTACAGAGTTGGCATCACCGTTACTGGTGACATAACGAAATCCTCCGACTATTAATATAACTACCGCAACAGCACCAACCAAAAATAGTAAGACATTGGCAACAGTACGAAAAATACCCATTATATCAGACCCTTCTTTGGTACATGTTTTGCCATTTGTATCATCTGCTTCTGTAGCGCCCCCTTTTTGTGTACACGCACCACTAGCTGTTTCTTTTTTAGCATCGTTTATATTTACTAGTGCAGACGCAGAGCTAGACAGTGGGATTATTGTCATTCCAAGCACGATCAAACTGGAAATTATTAGTATTTTTATTCTTTGCATATTTTTCCTTTTTTTTTACAGCTTCAGCTTTCCTAAAACAAAGTTTACTATAGCATAGGCCATAATTGCTATGACCAAGCCTATTAACGCATACATAATGGTATTTTTAGCCTTTGATATCGAACCGGAATCACCGTTACTGGTAACGTAGCGGAATCCACCAATAACTACATAAACAACGGCGATAATACCAGAGATAAATAGTAAAATGTTGATGACATTCTTTAGGCTAAATGCAACTGGCTCAATTGTCTTACCGTCGGAATCAACACATTTTCCAGATTTAATTTCACCCCCAGCATCTTTACAATCTTGGGTGGTATTAGCCCCGGCTTTATCCAAACCCTCTTTAAACTTAGCCTCTGCACCACCATCCAGGGCATAGCTATTTGTACTGACCACAGCCGGACTTGCCAGTAAGGTTATAAAAAATCCCATTAAAAGTATTTTGCGTATCATATTAAGCAATGTTAAATAGTATAAAGTTCACAATAGCATAGGCCATAACAGCAACCACGATACCTATAACTGCATAGATAATAGTATTTTTAGCCGAAGACACGGTATTAGCATCACCATTACTGGTAACAAATCTCAGCCCGGCAATCACAATAAATATAACTGCAACCATACCTATAAGAAATAGTAGGATGTTAATAACGTTTTTAATTGTCTTTGTTAAATCACTGCTAGAATTACCCGTGTCACCACCCCCGACATCAGTGACACCTCTTGTTACCTCGCCTCTAGTAGTTGCAATTGCATCAGCGCTAACCGACACTGCACCAAGACCAACCAAGCCCAACATACTCATTACTATCAGGCTATAACTAACTATTTTTTTAAATATCATTTTTATACTCTCCCTATTACAAAGTTAACAATTGAATAGCTCATAACCGCAATCACCAGCCCAACCAAAGCATATATAATTGTGTTTTTCGCCTTGCTTGCTGCACCAGGATCGCCATCACTGGTTATATAGCGAATACCGCCGACTACTATCATAACAACTGCAATCGCGCCCGCTAGATAAAGCATGATATTTATCACATCCTTTAATACACCACCGAAAAGAGATTGATCTGTCTGGCAAATAACTGCCTCTGGAGCAGTGGAACATTGCGGCAGGGCAGCATAAGCCGTACTGGGCAAAATAGTAATACTAAAAATAACCAACAAGCTTGCGATAATTATGCTGCATTTTCTATAAATATATTTCATCATTTTTGCCTAAGTAGCTTGCCCTATATTTTGTATTATACCTGTAATTATAAAGGCCGAACCGATAATAACCAAACCTACCGAAGAGTAGATGATCGCATTTTTTGCAGTATTAATCTTGTTTGAATCTCCGTCTGATGTTACATACATAATACCAGCTGCCACTATGACGATAACCGCAATAACCGCTGCTATAGAGTAGGCCACATTCAACACACCGACCAATATATTTTCTCCAGTTTTTTTCTCTAATCTTATCTTTGCTCTTTCTGCGTCAGAAAGAGATACCTCTCCGGCTACTATATCGGCACCAGACACATTAATACCGTCTTCTCCAACAGAATCTGAACCAGTGTCAGCAGCAGAAGTGCTGCTACCACCCCCTCCGCTTGAACTATCAGACGATCCACCCCCACCAGAGCTACCGTCCGAACCACCAGAGCCATTATCACCAGAACCACTATTTTCAGTTCCTTTCTGCAAATAACCAACTTTGCAAGCTTTCAGCTGTTGTGGTTGATTTAGTGGATTATATCTTCCTCCATGAGTTAGATCACACCGAGTGTTCGCAGCAGCACTCGAGGTGCCGTAGGTTGGCCCAATATTCTTATTATAGCCGTATTCCCATGATGTCCTGCATAATCTTTGATTTTTTATTTGTTGGAATCTCTTACAGTATTGACTCATGCTCGGGTGCCCTCCATTGAGAGCAGACGTCGAAGGATATGCGTATGCAATAGTGCTCATACTCAAGGCTAATAGGCTGACAGACACAAATAAGAAAGTAAAAGTTATTGTTTTTTTATGAATATTTAATCTCTGATAGCTCATATGTGTTTTAGGGTGATTACTTAATGTAATAGTACATTCAAACACATATGCTTGTCAAACGATTGATTGTATGACATTCAATATTGCAACAGCAGATAATGCTATTAGCAAACCTATTAGAGCATTTTGAATAATAGATTTTGCGCTGGCTAATTTTCCGGAGTCTCCAGCGGCTAGTATATATTTGAAGCCCCCCCATATAACAAAGCCTACTGATATATAGCCAGTGACCTGCAGCGCAATACTTAAAAGATTAATACCAATTTTACCCAAGGTTGCTGCAGGGTTTTTGGCATCGAATTGCACATCGTTAGTGCCAGATTCACACAAACCATGGTACCAGGGTGAAATAGTCAAAATGGTAACTTCGCCCAGGCACGCGCCTGCCATAGCAGTTTGTGTAATACTAGGAACAAAGCCCAACAACCCTGCTGCAAAAATTAAGGTAATATGTAGCTTTATTATAAATTTCTTCATGGCGCAAATAGCCCTCCGGGCACGATGAAATTAATCAACGCATATGCCGATATCCATAATATTAAACCTATAGCACTATTAACGATATAAGTAATGCCTTTTTGTGTTTGACCGGTATTATCTTGAGCGCTGGTATACAGTATACCGCCATATACAATACCGCCAACGGTAGCAAGTGCCACAAGCCCCGTAATCCAAGACAACACAGTCAACAGCAAAGCAATAATCGGATTGTCAGATCCACCTTTTTTTGTATCTTTGCCCGAACAACCAAGGTCAAAGTATGTACCGACACCCGCACAATCATTTTTGCCAGCAGTGCTAGCTGGGGAGTCTTTCGCCTTGTCGTCATCCTTTTTTTGGGTCTTTCCCTTTACTTTACCGTTGGCGCAGGCCTTGTAAATATCATGGGCTTTTACTTCTTCAGAGCTCTTGCCGGACAAGCGAGCTTTTGCATAGCGAAAGCAATAGCCACTTGAGTCTTTCGGTTTCGTGTATCCACGCTTGTAGCCAGCAATACAGCTATTCTTTACTTTGCTTGCAATTGGAGGGTGGTATTGAGCACTGCAATACTCTGTCGCCTTGTCAGTAACGGCATCGGCAAATGCTGACGACCCATAAAAAATAGCCAAAGCTGCAGCCACTAACAAATATGAAGCGATTACGCTAAATAATATTTTTGGCTCTTTTAAGGCTTTTAGGGACATATCGTTATAGATTATGCCCTTTGTTGAATATTTGTGCAAATACATTGAGCTTATGTATAGCTTTAGAGTATACTAATCTAAGATATGAGACGTTTTAGCTTTTTTATACTTTTCTTATTTTTATCGGTATTTTTCGTAAATATTGTTGCATTGCCGCAAGCCGCCGGTGCGTTAGACGGAAGAAGCTATACACTCGTCTATCCCGAAGACGAAGAAGCACAAAAGAAAATCAAACAAGAGATAACAAGCACTGGGATAGGTGATGGAAACGGCGGTCTTGAAACCACATATATATTAGTAAAAGGTGGGATCTTGGGCACGATGCAGTTCAACTTCGACCGAGCTAAGTCCAACTCTCAAGATGACTTAATATACTCCAGCCAAATCTACTGCACGCTTCCTAAAGACGTATCTAGATCATCGTGTGCGACCAGTGCTCCAACAGATAAAATATACGCCACGTTCGATATGAGTATAGGCATAAGCCCCGGTAGCGGTAGTGACTTTCTAGGTAAAGATTTATTTAGAGCTACTGCTGGTGCATGGGACGGAGGAACAAAAACACTACATATACCAAATGTCAACGAGCCGTTCGACCTTGATGCTCATAGAAAAATCAAATGGAAGATCCATGCACAGCTCACCAACAACGAAGATTGGAAAGAGGGCGAGTTTAGGGGTAATGATCCGTACAAATTAGGCAAAAGAGAGGCAAACAACCTCATCAAAAACAAGATTATGAACAACCTTGTTGAGCGTAGTGCAAGGGTATCTGTTTTCCAAAAGCTGACCGAAGCTCAAAAAAATACCTGGGATACAGCAGCCGAAGCAGCGGGACTCACAAAACCATCTGAAGCCCCAGCAACCGCAGCGGGCGGAGCTGGTGCCGAAGGAGAAGTAGGTGTCAACTGCCAAGGCGGACCAATGGGCTGGCTGTTCTGTCCGATGATCGATTATCTAACTGATGCGCTACGAATTTGTGCGCAACTAATAGAAGGACTTATGGAAGTCAGATTCTTGGCGCAAACTGGAGATTCCGCCAAAATCGAGCAAGGGTGGAGGGCTTTTCTGAGCATAGCTAATATCATGTTAGTCGTCTCTTTCATGGTTATCGTTTTCTCTCAATCAACGGGGGCGGGTCTTAGCAGCTATGGCGTAAAAAAAATGTTACCGCGACTAGTTATTGCTGCTATATTAATGAATATATCATTTTATATATGTGCGCTAGCGATAGATGTTAGCAATATTGTCGGTGCGTCTATTATGGGACTTTTCATCGGAGACAAGGGTATTAGCGATGCTATGGTTGATGCTACAGGTGGCAAAGATGGGGGTGGAATTTTAGGTGGCGCCCTGGGTGGTGCATTATTGATAGGTTTACTTTTCTTGATTCTTACGCCAGTAGTTTTATCAATTATTGTCGTTTTCGTGGCGCTTGTAGCCAGGCAGATAATACTGTTGTGTCTTGTACTCGCCGCACCTCTGGCGTTCGTTGCATGGTTGTTGCCTAACACTGAAAAATATTTTAAAAAATGGTTAGATCTGCTGGTTCAGTTACTGGTGCTGTATCCTGCGGTTATGGCTATGTTTGGCGCCTCGCTGTTCTTTGCAAAGTTCCTGGGTGGTGATGGGCAGGGCATAGATGTCGGACCCGGAGAAGATGGTAGCAATATAAACGAGATATTGACACAAATTATTCAATTGATAGTTTTGTGTATACCACTAATAGCCCTACCCGCCATGATAAAGGGCTCTAGTAATATAATGGGCAAGATAGGTGGCTATGCAGACAAAGCAGGTATAAAAGGTATAGGCGGAGCGAAAGGAGCTGGAAAAATGGCTGGAAAAGGATTTAAAAAGACACCTGGTATACGTGAGGGATTTGAAAGCATGGAACAAAGAAAAGCCGTACGAGAACAGGCCTACGGCAAGAACAAAGCCCTGCGAAGTGCGAATAGAGCTGGCACTTCTCTAAGGGGGCGTGCGATACGAGGTTTTATTCCGACACAAACATCACGTACTGCCGAAAACATAATGGGGGGTCAGGCGCAAAATGCTTTTGAAGCAATTGAGAAGCAAGAGATTGAAGCAGCTAGGTCCACTATACGTAGGGATAAGGCTTATGCGATAGATAGCAACGGAACCGCCTTGACGCATCTAAAGGATGCTCATACCAAGGGCGATCAGGCGGGAGTAAGAGCAGCATTTGCCGAGCTTTCTTCGAATGCACCTGGTGTTGGTAATTTGCATGAATTCATAACACAAAATGAAGGTACCTTTAGTTCTGAAGAAAAAAACACCCTACGAAAAGCTATTGGTGATAATTACGGTGATATAAAGAGCAAGGATGCATCATTGACTACCTGGGCTACAGATAAGGAGGGTGGGAATTTGGCAACTGCAGCTCAAAGTGCATACTCTGGATTAAAGGTAGAAGAATTATCAACCCAAAGGCCAGATGCCCTGAAAGCAGCCGAGAAAAATGGTCAAATTACACCGGCAATGGCAAATTCTGTACTTACTTCTGACTCGCAAAAGAACCTAAATGGCGACACCAGGGAAATATTCGAAAGAATTGCCGGAGTGTCGAATGGACAGGGTGGTGGAAATCCTCCAAATCAACCCCCTCCACCAGGTTTTGACCAGACCCCCGGCGGTCTTTGGGTACCACACTAGTCATATGTTGACATAGTCAATACTTTGGTGTATAATAATACACGTAAGCTTCGGTTATTGTACGTTTCAATTAGAAGGGATAGATGATGGTAGATTGGGTTTTTATAAACCTTGTCACACCCATCGCGCTAGCGGTAATTGGCTTTCTTGCCACCCGCTATGCATTGCGAAACTGGGCAACCAGCTGGATCGCCGGTTCAATAGCGCTTGGCGCTGCTGTTCTCGCATGGCTGATGAGTTGGTTTACCTGGTGGGAGGACGTCTGGTCCTACCTCCTTTTCGACAACTTCTTCAGAACCATGGCGGTCCTGATACCGCTGAGTGCTTGGGGCATTGCTGTGCTAATTAGAAGGCGTGGCGATGTAATCTGGGGCTGGCTTACCAGCTAACGGTGTGGTATGTCTCGTGAGCTTTGGCTCCGAGACATACCCCCGTTTTTTCTTTTGCATGAGAAATGCTAGTATAAACATAAGCATGGCTGTATACAAAGTACCCCAAGATGTCGAAGCCGAAGACAAGCTGATCGGGCCGTTTGGCTTTCGTCAGTTTATATACCTAATAATAGTGGCCTTTGCCTGTTTTGTTGCCTATATTCTGAGCCAAATATTTATTGGGCTGATTTTGATTCCGATGCCTTTTATTTTGTTTTTTGCAGCCATTGCGTTGCCGCTGCGAAAAGACCAGCCAACCGAAACTTACCTGGCTGCTATTTTGCAGTATCATCTGAGGCCAAAGAAAAGAATGTGGATGCCCGACGGAGTTCTGTCGACCGTAGAGATAACTGCCCCAAAAATGATTGAAGTACAAAGAACAAAGAACCTAACCCAAGACGAAGCCCTGGACAAGCTAGAACACTTGTCGCAAATTATGGATACTCGAGGTTGGGCGGCTCGCGGAGTTTTTAATCCCACGATTGATAGCACGGGCAATACAAGCCTGGTCGAGGGAGTGGTTGCCGAAGCCGACAATGCAACAGATATACTAGAGAAGACATCATTTGATAAATTAATTGACCAGCAAAAAGCCGTTAGCCAAAAAGAAGCGAAAGAGCGAATGCAAAAAGCTGCCACTAGCTCGAAGCCAACACCAGTAAAAACCGCACCAAAAAAACCTGAAGAAACATTTAAAAGCGAAGAGGAAATACTGAAAGGGTTAAAATATGACCCATACCCAAGCTCTATGCACCAATCGGTGCTGCAGCCTATTGGCTCTCAGGCTAGCAATGATGGAGCAAATGACACCACAACAGATAACACAAATGACGATCAAACCAGTAAAAGCACTAGCGATAACACCCCATCTGCTGATATAATAAACCTCGTAGATAACAGCGAAGGTTTAAAGGTCAGCACAATAGCAAAGCAAGCTAGTAGACTTTCCGACCAACAAACCGAAGAGGTGGAGATAAAGTTGCATTAAACCTATTCCTCCACCAAATTATCATGAGGAAAAAGGAATAAATGCAACCACAAAAAAATAACCAACAGCAACCTGCTCCAGCTCAGCCCGGAGCTCCTCAGGCAACTGGTTCAAAAAATGCGCAGCAAAACCCTGCAGGGCAGGCAAAGCGCAACCCAAACAGCGCACAGAATGCACTGCTAATCTCTGAACTTCGTGACAATATGGCCATCATGGGAGACGGCAGTTTTCGTGCTGTTATTACCTGTAAATCGATTAACTTTGACCTAATGAGCTCACGCGAGCGTGAAGGAATTGAATATGCCTACCAAAGCTTTTTGAATTCACTGACATTCCCTGTTCAAATATTGGTTCGCTCGCAGCGCGTTGATATCGCCCCATACCTAGATCGTCTGGATAAAATGCGTCGAGGCCAAGACAATATGCTGTTAGGTGTGTTAATGGATAATTACATAGATTTTATCGACCAACTGGCCCAAGAGGCTAACATTATGGACAAAAGTTTCTTTATGGTAGTCCCGTATTATCCATCAGGCGACCTTGATAGCGCTGTGGCGTCTAGTAAAAATCTGTTCACCAATTTGTTCAAACCACAACAACAGACCCATATAAAAATCAACCAAGAAGCCTATGAAAAGGGCAAGGATGAGCTGCAAAATCGAATTAATACCGTACTAAGTGGGCTTTTTCAGATGGGCGTACGCTCTGTACAATTAAACACCAAAGAGCTGGGGGAATTGTATTACAACTTTTACAATCCCGACACCGCTGTTCGCCAGCCACTGGGTGACTTTAGTAATATTACAAACACCTATGTGCAAAAAGGCCAGGGCGAGGCCTCGCGACCGAACCTGTCGGAGGAACAAGGCTGATGGGTATTTTTGGCGGCAAAAAGCAAGACGCAATTGATATTGCAGCTCAACAGCGCGCACGCGAACAGGCTGAAATAGAACAAGAATTCCTAAAGGGCGTTCGCACCTTGCGAGACCTAATCGCACCTAGCAGTCTAGAAATTAATAGCTCTTATTT
>ERZ1292623.4032-Hain-H51-01um-R1-4032-length-12181-cov-5_pt1 | contig 12181 bp, 10 predicted proteins | sample MGYA00564398_ERZ1292623 | MGnify/ENA primary metagenome ERZ1292623 (study PRJEB36523, sample SAMEA6512633) | groundwater metagenome | collected 2019-01-07 | study: AquaDiva: Metagenomics assemblies of 32 groundwater samples | reverse complement strand
GCGGCCAGAGAAGTTTGAGTATATTAAATTAGAGGATGGCACGCACAAGGAAGTCAGAATGCGACAGGACCACGTGCTTCAATTTAGCCGGTTCGTCGCGTTCATTGAAGAGTCGGAAGTTGAAGCGCTGCGCAATAAGTACCGATACGGCACGGAGATGATTACGGTTCCAGACCTGCGCGAGTTGGACAAGTCGAAGGACACGAAGCCAACCAGCAACGGCATCAGGCATCAGATTTTTCTCTCGTCCCACAAATCACAGTCCCCGCTCAATAGCGAGTCCGATGTTATGGACCTGATTAACGAGGCCGACGATAAGGCCAAGGCGATGTAAGTGACGTTCTACGACTTGCAGGAAGCATACGCTAGATTCATAGGTTACAACATCTCTACGGAGCGCCAAGACTGGCAGACTCAGCAAATACGCGACGATATCAACAACGCCCTCACGGAGATTGTTGCATCCACCGCGTATCTGTGGCATCACGTTAGAGAGTCCACCATTACGCTTGTTGCGAACACAAGCACTTACGCCCTCAATGATTTCTGCGTCAAGCCAATATCGTTCTGGACAGAAGACGAAATGGCGCACGAGATTCAGTTCATTGACCCACGTGAGCAGGATGCTAGTGGAGCAAAGGGCACTAACGCCGCATACGTATCTACTGGTCCCTTCGAGGTTACGTGGTCCGTGCCAACCACGTCAGCCTCTAAGTCTAGTGCTTCTGGCGCTACTGGTGGTGTAAACGTTACCGAGGGTGCTGCAGCGCTAACAAAGACAGGTGGTACAGCATGGGCTTCTGGAGATGTTGGCAAGCGTATCAGACTTAATGGCGAGGATACGGACTATCTTGTAGACTCGTTTAGCACAGCCAATAGCATCTCTATAGATCGCAACTACGTTGGAAGACTGGTTGGCGTTGGTCAGACTGGAACTGGCGCTGGATTAACCACAAAGAAATGGGAAATCTCTCCGGCTGGAATATACCAAGTTCAGTTTAGGCCTACACCAACCGCCGCCAAGACCATTTACTATCGCTACATCAAGTCTCATTCTCGCATGAGCAACACGGATGATAACCCGGATTTGCCAGAGCGATACCACTACCTGATCCTCGACAAGGCTATCATACGTTCGGCCAAGTTCGCAGAAGACCCAGAGGCGTACCAGTTGTACGCAAATGAGTACCGCCAGGGTATCGCGGACATGATACGAGAAGACCAGATAGAGAAGTGTATGCGCAAGCGCGTGTTCTATCAGAGTCCAATGGGCAACCCATACAGGCATAGGTCGCTTCCGCCAGACATATATATCCGAGGCGCGTAATGGCTGAGTTCATGGGGTTAAACCTCAAGGACGATAATCCGCCAGATTCGGACAGTCCAGACACCTCCAATGCCTTCTTCCATAACGGGAAGTACGGTATCTTGGGCGCGAGACTTGGTAAGACTGAGTACAATCACGTTGCCGGTAATCAACGCATTTCTGGCATCTTCTTCTTTAAGGGTCCGTGGGGAAACAAGCCCATCATCAGTACGCATGACGGCTGGATATGGGATGGCTTTACGGTCGGTGGTAGGGGTAATTACCCGGTTGGGCCACGCGCCACGGCGCTACTTCTCACCAACCCTCTGTCAACCGTTATAGATTCAGCCACAGCCACGCAAACGGCTAGTAGCTACTTTGAAGACCTTGGTGTTTATCGCGCAGAGACATGCGTTGCAATTCGCTTCACTGGCTTTACGATCCTAGCACCATCTGGCGACAACAATGCGCTATCCACCACAACTAACGTTGGCGTGATATTGAATAGTGTTAATACGTCTATGGCAGCCTTTGACTTTACGTGCACGAACAGTTTGGGGCTGCACAGACTACGCCTTGACGCTAGCCCATCTGCGTCTGGTCAGAGCAACGGCATTGTGGCGCTTGCCCCATTCGATGGCGGCATGAGCGGTGTTTACATCACGACGGATAGAAACGGCGCATACGGCGGGGCCGGTTCACAAACTATAAGCTTCGCGGGACTCAGCTAATGGACGTAGCAGGACTTAACCTAAAGGTAAACCCGGCCAAACTGCAAGAGTTCGAGTCTCCAGACACTAGCAATGCATTCTTCTATAACGGCAAATACAACATCCTTGGAGCGAGACAGGGTAAGACAAGTTTTAACACAACTGCATACGACGCTCGCGTTATGGGTGTAATACCAAGTCGTTTCGGAAGAGCAAGACAGTGGATACTTGCGGAGACGGATGGATCGTTTAGGCCCATTACCGCGCCACTGGCCAATCTCAACTTTCCAACCTATACGCCACTGGCGCACCTAATGGACTTTGGAGGCGAAGTGTCGATGAGTCTTGCGTATGCTGGTGTTGGCGACGCTACTGCTGAATGGTTCTCTACATTTACAAGCGCAATACGAGCGCCAATGGATAACGAACTGTTTATAGTTGACTTTCCTAAAATTACCGTAACTGGACTTGGTGATGGTTCTAGCGGTGGCGTGGTTGGCCCTGTGTTCGTGATCTATATAGGAATATACAAAAACGGCATTGGCTACTACGGCAATAGCGGATTTAATTTTGTAGCCGCAATACCAAACGCGGCATCCAATACAACCGTTATAAACCCAAGTGGAACAATATACTTGTCTTCAAGCGCTGGATTTGATAACACACTGACCGGTCTAATAGATGGATTGGCACTTAAAATAACCACTACCTGGCCACCTGGTCTTACCAGTTGCTCCTGTGCCCTTGGCGAGATATTTTATGCTGGTGTTATCTAATGGCTACTAACCTTACTGGAATGGCTACAGGAGTTGCCGCTGATGGCGTGCAGCGCAACAACCGCGCTGTTGTCTGGAATGGTCGCAATCGCCCACGCAAGTATGACGGCCTATACTGGCGCAACCTGGGTATCGCACCGTGGCAAGCGCGTATTACTCGCATAGGCCTGACTACCAATGTCGTAACCGTCACTACGGCCAGCGCTCACGGTCTGGCTACCAGCAACAACGTAAACATCTTTACTGTCAAAGACAACGATATCTTTGGTGGTACCTTCGTGGTTGCCTCGGTACCGACCACCACGACATTTACTTATGCACTAACCGCATCTAACTACACAACGGTTGATGCTGGTGGTACCGTAAGTATCGCGCCTAGGGTGGCCACCACTGGTTCTAGCGGGCCATCTGGCACGTACTACTACTGGATTGTGCCAGCCAATAAGACGCATCCTGTGTATCGCAATAGGGTTGTCTGTGGCTTGCCAAGCGCCCACAGCCTGGCTGTAACGGTGAACAACCAGGGCGTTGCGGTGTCCGGTATACCATCTACACATCCTGATGCTCAAGTAACTCATTGGTTCCTGTATCGCAATAAGAACGGCTACATTACTTCAAATACCGACTCTGACCTACAGGACTGGTGGAAGGTAGCTGAAATACCCATTGGCACCACCACCTATACGGACGTTATCCTGGACGACGCGCTGCCGCCAGAGGTCATGGACACGCACACCAACATCCCGCCAACGTGCAAGGCTGGAGCTGTGTTTGCGGAGCGCCTATGGCAAACCGGCTTCGACGTATACTCCACCGGCACTGCTACCGTAAACTCAGTTACCACTACGATAGACTTCTCGTCAGCGACGCTGCCAGATGGTGTTGTTGGATGCTACTTTATGAAGGTGGATGATGATGGCTTTTACCAGATTACGGAGCGCATTTCTACTTCTAAAGTGTGCCTTGATCGTCCCTTTGTTGGCACTCTCAGCGCTGCTAGCTTTAATATCTTTACTGACCAGTCTGTTGTTTATTTCAGCGAGTTTAATGATTTTGATGCCTGGGGCATGGATGGCCAGCTATTTAAGAACCAGCTTAGAGTAGGTGGAGCTGGTGCCGCTAAGTCAGCAACGGCGATGATACCGCTTGGCAACAGCCTATGGATATTCACAGCGGACAGTATCTACCGCGCTTACGTTGCTGGAAGCATGTCAGATAGTCGCAGCCTCGCGCTCACGCCTACGCCAGTGTTTGACGGCGTTGGTTGTGTTGGCGCTAAGGCATGGGATAGTACGGATAACGAGATTTACTTCTTGTCGCAGCGCGGACCAATGAAGTTTAATGGGTCGAGCGCTCCAGAGCCTATTGGCGAGAAGCTTGGCTCTACGTGGCTAACGGGCCTAAATGCGTCGCAATTATCGATAGCAGTCGTCGGGTTTAGCCCTAAGATGAACACGGTGAAGTTCTCCGTACCGCAAGGCAGTGACACGGAGAACTCTCTGGTATACGTATACCATCGCCCGTCACAGACGTGGTGGAGAGAAGAGTTCGTTCACCCAGGATTCTATTTCAGAGACGTTGATTCTAGCGGAAGGCCAGCGTTATTCTATGCCCAAGGCGCGTTCGTATTCGAGGATGATATTGGCACTAGTGACGGCGTGCCTAGTGGCACTATTACTGGTACTGTCACGTCTACTACAACGAGCACTCTTACGGACAGTACAGCTAGCTTCTATACTACTGGAACCGGACTACAAGAAAGATATGTGCATATCTACAACGCTACTACGTACGCTCTGGTGGGTAGGAGACGAATTACGTCGAATACAGGAACGGTGCTGACGTGGGACACGACTACTAGCAGCACGCTTGGCGGCGGTACGCTTACACTCGCTGCTGGTCAACGCTACTACATTGGCCCGGTGTTGTGGTGGTGGAAGACGAAAGACTACGCCATTGCAGATCAAGCTAAACGCAGCTACGAAGCTCACTTCCAATTCCAGGTAGAGACTACGCCATCAAGTATGTGGATTACGCAATATCACGACAACAACTCTGCAACCGCATACAATACGTTCACATGCAATACGGTTCACAAGAAGCTTGGCCTAGATGCGAGAAACTTTAGCTTTGCTCTCAAGCTTGAGGGCCGACAAACCAATAGCGACATTGGGCTGCAAGACCTAACGATGGAGCACCAAGTGGAGAAAGATAAGTGATAGAGCGCCCTTGGGATAAATTCAAGCAGATGGCTACTGGTGGAGAAGGCCAGGAGAAGCAGGGTAACAACCCGTATCTCCAAATCTTCGGCGTGCGCTCCAAGGACAGGCGCAACCCGGACGCTGGCACTATACCTACTCCCATAGAAGTGACACCAACGGGTTCTTTGAAGGTTGCCATAGAAGTTGGCGACCGCATACCCATAGCCTCTGGTGCGCTAGATGTTACGGAGACTACAGTATTCAAAGCACAAAGCACATGGAAGAATGTTATGGTGCTGGCTCTCAACGTAGATGGAACATCTACTAGAACGTTTACGCTACATCACAGGGTTAATGCCGTAGCTGCTGCTGATAGTAACAGTATATTCCCAAAGGCTACGTCCCTAATCGTAGGAGATGGAAAAACGCTAGATGGTATAGGGCTATTAAAAGGTGATATTATCAGTGGTTTGTGCTCTACCGCCAACACCGTTACTGTGTATCTATATGGAGTACCGGCATAATGGCTAGTGGATTTGGCACCCTAATCAAGGGTAAAATCTCTAGCGTAGTTGACCCAAATAACGCTTCAAGCACTGTTCAAGGACCGCCTGGAGAGTCCGGCGAAGCTGGAGAGCAAGGTGAGCAGGGTCCTCAAGGAACTGCTGGTACTGCTGGAGCTACGGGCGCGACTGGTGCTGCTGGTGCTGCTGGTGCACAGGGTGTACCTGGACAAGACGGTATAGACGGAGAGGATGGCTGGACGCCAGGCCTAAACTCAACGCCTATGGCTATGGTCGCCTTCGCCGCGTACCAAAATACAAACCAGACTGGCGTTGTTGACAGCACAAATACTAAAGTAAGAATAGACACCGAAGCTCTTGACACGCATGGGTATTTCGACCCTACAACGAATTATAGATTTACACCCGGAGTAGCTGGCTGGTACCGCATTAGCGCTCAAGTTGCTTATCAATCAATGGCAGACGGCAAGCGCTGCCAGCTTTTGTTCTACTTCAACGGCGCGCTCAATAAGTCGCTCACTAACATTGCAGCGGGCGCTACCGTGGCCCTTTACGTCAATGCTACTTGTCTCGTGAAATTCAACGGAACCACGGACTACCTGGAACTTTACTGCTGGCACACGAACGGCTCCGACGCATCACTTTATGGTCTAGTTGCTGGCAATGAGTACACCTACTTCCAAGGAGAATTGGTGCTGCCAACATGATTGATTTAGCTAAGCGATTGAAAATTCTTTACCCTAACTTAGACTTAGCTCCTGGCGGGCCGGTTGAGGTACGAGACGATAGCAACGGTATAGGTCCATATTTGGCTAAATGGGATTCAACACTTGGGCCAAAGCCCACCGAGACAGAACTTGCCGCGGTTGACGTAAGTGCGCCAGAACCAAAGACGCCAGTTGAGGCAATGAAGGCTATTGTTTTGGCGCTCGCCAAGGGCGAGAAGCCAAATAGCAAAGATATAACCATTATTGAGAAATAAACAGGGAGACATACATGGCAAGCAATAAGCGTATTACTATTGGTCCTATTGGACTAACTACCACGCTAACCACTAACATCTTTAATCCAGGTACAACTACTGGTGGTGTAAACTGCACAGCATCACCAAACGACAAGCTTTACGTTGTTGTTCCTCACATTATGATTAGCAACAATACTGCTGGAAATCTTACTGTCACGCTATATAAGGGCGCTACTGGCGCTAATGCTGCTGGTACAGAACTAATGAAGGGAGTGTCCATAGCAGCCAATGCAGTGCAACATTACTACCCTGGATGGCGCTTTAATACGGTTGACTTCTTGGTTGGAGGGGCTGGGTCTGGCTCGACTAATGACCTGACCATCGAAATGGATGCTGAAATTGGAGTTGCCTAATGTCTAGTTCTAGCCAGTTTATGGGTAGTTATGGTCTCTCCGGTTCCGGTAATATGGGTGGTAACTGGGGTAGCGGTGGTATGCAGCAATCCAGCCTGTCACGCAGCAGTGGTGTTGGTGCGCCTAACGTATCCAACTATGGCGGTAACATCAACGACCTGATGCAGCGCCAGCTTGCGGATAACGCGTGGGCTCGCCAGAACAACCTAGCTGAATGGACGCAGGCTAAGGGACAGTTACTTAACGTTCCTGGACAGTATATGTCCGATCCAATGCGCCAGGGCTCTAGGGCGCTTATGGCGAACATGCTGGCTAATCCAGAGGCCATTAATGACCGTACACAGCAACTAGCGGTGAACCGTGGTTCTAACCTAATCAATGCAGCTTCTAATGCACGCATGAACTCGTACATGGGTGATGCGGCGGCTATGGGACAACTCGGCTCTAGCTCTATGCAGGCGGGTTATGGACAGATTGAGAACCGTCGCATGGGCGAGTTAATGGGCATGGGGTCTGAACTAGAAATAGCCCGCGCAAAAGCACGAAATGATGACATGTATAGGGCTATTCAAGCAGCCTCAGGTCTTGCCCAGCAGGACTATGGAGTGAATAAAGGCGTTGCTGATACATATATTCAGAACCTACCACAATTTAGAGCAGACGACTTATCTGGACTAATTGCCACAATGAGCCAAATGCAACAGCAAGGTGGTATGAGTACTGGTGGCGGTATGCAGGTTTCTAGTGGTGGCGCTGGTGCCAATGCGTACAGACCGCCACAGCAATTAGGGCCAAGCCTTACTGGAATGAATCATGTTGGTCAAAGCGTAAGTCAATATGGCACATATCCAAACAACGCAGCTCAAACTACTGGCAGCCCGATGTTCTATGGCAATACTGGCTCACCGCAAGGTGGCATGGGTTACCAAATGGGCAACGTAGCTGGTTTGGTTGGTAATCAGGGTGCTGGATATGGCACGACGCAATTAGGTCCACAGTATGCCGGACAAGACCCATCTCTCTGGCCTGGAACGTAAGGAATAACATGCCAAGCATTATCATAGGTGGTGAGAATACTAACGTTGGACTGCGTTATATGGACGAACTGGCTAGGCAGCGCGAGTTGGCTATGCGAGAAGCGTCCATGCGACAGTCAATTTCGATGGCCTCTAGTTCGCGTTCTGGAGGCGGTGGTGGCATGGAATCTGGCGTAGGTGGCGCTAGGATGGTCCAGGCCCCTGAAGCCTCTCCACAGCCCTCGCAAATGGGCGAGAATGGCCTTCCTGTAGATGCCGAAGAGCGCACTAGGTTTATGCGCCAGATGTTCGCTGGGCAGCAAAATCAAGCTAAAGCCCAGCAGATGCAGCAGTTAGACGCTAACTCCAAGCAATACGACCAGCACTTGGCTCAGTTTGGCCAAGCGCTACAGCACGCCCAAACCCCAGAGCAAGTAGAGCAGTTAATGGGCTCTATCAGGGATGTTACCAAACAGAAACAGGATGCAGTCAATCAGTTGCGCGGGCTACAGTCAACGCCAAACAAAACTGGCAACCAGCAGCTAGATGCGTTGGCGGCCATCCTAGGCAACTCTGCTAGAGGCGGTGGACAAGCTAAGGCGGATGTAGATTCAGCGCCATACGAGGCTATGGGCAAGTTCTACGCACAAGGCGCGCAGGAGAAGGTACGCGAGAAGCAAGCTATAGTTGAGGATAAGCAGCGCTTTGAGCAAGAGAAGCGAGACGAACTAAAGCGCCAGAAAGACGTTAATAACGCAGAGCAGCGCATTCAGCGTGCGCAACAGGCGATTCAACAGCGTATCACGCTAACGTCTTCAGGCAAGCTGTCCGAAGCAGCCTTGGCCGAAATAGGTGATGGACGCGACTTAACGAGCGAACTACAGATTGCACAGCAAGAATACGACGCCCTTAGTGGCGCGAAAAGCACCATTGACGGCAGCAAAGATGCAATGGCCGCTATTGATGCGGCTGGACAGGCTGGGTTAGATGCTGGTAGGGCTAAACTAGAGGCCGATAAGTTCGACCAAGAGCTTAAACTTGCCAAGCTTGGCGAAGTTAAGAATGTCAACACGGCCAACAAGTTAAAAACTCAGGAGGACGTAAGGCTCAAGATTGCAGCGGAAGTTGCCAAAATGCCGCCAGAAGGCGTGGCCGCGGTTGTCGAGGCTGCCGCGCAACGCTACAAGCAAACGTTTGGCGTAGACATGGGCCAAGAGGAGAAGCGGGCTCTTATGTCTAGCAACCCAACGTGGGCCAATACGCAACAGTATGTAGACGAAGCAAACTCTACTGGAGACTGGGCTTCTGCCGCTAAGAATTTGGCGGAACAATATACTAAACTCCAGGAGATGACTATAGTTCCTGGAACAGAAGGCAAGGGACCGGATGGCAGTGGCGTACCCATTAAAAAAGGGGTATTACTTGCGCAGATGGGCAAGTATAATTACGCCTATTTAGAAAACGAACTCAAGCGCATAGCCAATGAATACGCGCAAAACGCCATGAAAGGCGTGCCGCCAGCTATGCTTGGCAGAAGTCCAACCGGAGACTTCGGCACACATTCTGATGGCCAAGCGCCCGCTACGCCGCCCAAGGGGTGGAGACGTGAGCTGCCTGACCCAAACGCCAATCAGTTTACGTCCAGGGATATTCGCCAGCCACAGTCATATACTGGAGACTGGACCAAGGAACAGCAGGAAGACTATAGGGCAGATACTTCGTCCGATCCATCGGTACGCTGGGGGCTTGACTACAGGCGCTCTATGCAGCCAATTCCAGGTACACCCGGCGGGAATAAAACTTCTCCAGAGTTGAGCCAGGCAGATAAAGAGAAATACGCCAGACGTATTGAACTAGCGCGACCGTGGAAGGGCACGCAAACAGAGAAAGACAAGCGCGACCTTGAACCTTATGCGCCAAGTTCAAAGTATAGAACTGGCGAAAACGATCTGTCTAATAAGCGTCGTGAGTATATTCAGAAACAACCAAGGTAATATACATGCCAGATATTGATGCATTGCTAGAGCAAAATAGGCAAGCCTGGGAAGCCAATGGCGGCAGGGATACCATTACGCCAGAGCAAGACGAGTATTACTCTGCCGAGAATGCGCCAGATGAACAACCAGACGGCTGGTGGGGCACGATCAAAAATTGGGGCGGATGGATTGCTACTCCCGCGTTACAGTTACTAAAGTCAACCACTGGAGTAGATGTCACAGATACGATTGGTAGCGCAGCTTTAACGGCTTTAGATACCGGTGGAAGGGCCAGTAGAACGCTACTGTCTACTGGGTCTCCAAGCAAGGCTCTAGGAGCCGTGTTTGATCCGTCTAGCGCAACGACAGAGAACCAGCTACGCAAACAATATCTTGGCGGTGATGTCGGTGAATCTGGAAATGGATGGCAGGGTTTTGGCGAGTTGGCTGCCGACGCATGGGACATAACCAGAGATGTTGCCACTGGTGTTGCCACTGATCCATTGACTTATGTTGCTGGTATAGGCGCTCTATCTAAGGGCGGCAAATACGTTGCATCTGCTGGTAGGGAGGCAGTGGGTATAGCGGCGGGTGCTGGAAAGACGGCGAACAAAGTAGCCGGTACCGGAAAGATGTTCGAGGCTATGGAGGGGTTTACTAAGGCTACTGGAAAAAGCGCGGGCAAGCTATTTGAAAACTTTGGTGGTGTTGCACCAGGCCTAGAGAGAACTGTTGCTGGCAGACTTGCCGCTGGAGAACAGAACATTCTACAGGTAAGTATTCCATTAACAGAAACCTTATTTGGCATCAACACTACTCGCGCCATACCTGGACTAGACAAGGCACTAACACCTATTATTAAGAGGATTACCGAGGGCGGAGAGACGCTAAAGCAGATTGCTGACGTAGTGCCCGCCGGTCGCAAGATTCTCCAGACCGCCCAATGGACTAAAGACTGGTTCTTCAACCCAGAGTTCGCGCACGCTGGCGGCACCCTACAGCGCATGGCCGATGCTATGGGCAACGAAGAAGCCCGCGTGCTTGTCGGTGATATTATGGGTATGCAGCAACGCCTGAATACCGCTGGCCTACGAGCGAGAGACTACGCCCGCCCCATGACCATGATTGTTGAAAGTATGGGTAAAACTGGCGAAGACATGAAGACCATCTATGCTGCTGGCGAAGAGATACTTCGACAGATGCCAGCAAAGGCGCAGGAGGTTATCAGAAAAGAGATTGACGAGTATAGCTCCATCACAGACCGTATGCACAAGGCTATGGTAGATCATGGCGTAGACATTGACTACTTGGGCGATAGGGTTGCGCGTGATGTGACCAAGGCTGCTGACGCGGTGAGAGAGGCTAGGGGTAAGTACAACGCGGTCTTTACAGAGGCGGAAGACCTAGCTCAAGAGAATATCTTAGAGGCTGAGATCAAGCTACAGGAGCATATTAGCCAGTCAACAAAAGAAGCTATAGCTGCCGAGCGCAAGTTCAAGCCGACATCTCCAGAAGCGGTAAAACACAAACGTGATCTACTTGATAAGATAAAACAAGGCTTCAAGTTAAGCGATCAACAGCTTGATGGAACAGAGCGTATCATGGACGCTCATGCTTATGCCTGGGCAAAGATGCACGACGCTAATGCAGCCGATTGGTATAAGAAAAAAATACAAGATGTTGTTATTGGTAAAAGAAAAGGCACCGCCGCATCCGTGATGTTTACAATAGGCGAAGAGGCTGTTATCTTGAAGGCCTTCCAAACGGCAGACATTGGTTCTCTGGTTCACGAGTTGGGGCACATTTTTCGTCGAGACTTGGACCCTAACGACCTCAAGACGCTAGAAAAAGAATTGTTCCCGCCAAACTCCAAGCCTATGTGGATGGACGACGCTGTTAAAGCATTTGGCTCCGAGGCAATGGATCATCCGCAGATTGCAGCGTCTCGCAAAGCTGAGGAAGTGTTTGCTGAACAGTTTGAAATCTATATTAGAAGCGGTAAGACCGGCGTTAAGGGCCTGGAGTCAGTATTTGGTAAAATGAAGCAATGGATCAGCGACCTATATAGCTCGCTCTATACTAAATATAGCGGCGAATACAGGGCGTCTCCAGAAATGAAGGACATCTTCGAGCGTATGCTGGGCAGAGACCTGGACCCCATAGGACAAGCGTTCGCGCACAAGCCCCCGCCGAAGAACCTCATTGACGATCTTGAAAGCGCCAAGTTGCGCTTGCGCTCGGTACGTGGTGAGGTTACCAGGGATATAGGCGGTGGCGGTCCTGAGATAGAATGGG
>ERZ1292623.4031-Hain-H51-01um-R1-4031-length-12185-cov-6_pt1 | contig 12185 bp, 13 predicted proteins | sample MGYA00564398_ERZ1292623 | MGnify/ENA primary metagenome ERZ1292623 (study PRJEB36523, sample SAMEA6512633) | groundwater metagenome | collected 2019-01-07 | study: AquaDiva: Metagenomics assemblies of 32 groundwater samples | reverse complement strand
TTTTTCCGCGCGCGCGCGCTGCGCGCGCGCGGAATCTCCGCCTGTTGCGCGATGCGGCAATAGCGGCCTTCATGGGTCGTTACGTCATCACCGAACTCATTCGCTTTTCATATAGTCGCCCGCGTCCGTTTGAGGTCCTCGCGGACGCGCGTCAGATCATTGAACACGCGACTGGCGGTTCATTTCCTTCGGGCCACGCCGCACTCTCCTTTGCCGTCGCAACCGCAGTCGCATTTTATTATCCAAAAACCAGTATCTTCTTTTTTCTCGCGGCCTTCAGCATCGGCGTCAGTCGGGTTGCCGCAGGCATCCACTGGCCGAGCGACATCCTCGCCGGGGCGATCGTTGGAATCGCGACCGCGTGGATCATCCGCCATCTCCTCTTATCTGTATCTGTTTGAAGTCCGACTTCAAACACGATTGTTTGAAGTCGGACTTCTTTTCTTCTTTTCTCGTTCTCGTTCAACTCACAAATCGCATATTTCCCCTATTATGCGCTCGATTTTTCTATTCTCCACCGCCGCCTTGCTGCCACGGGACCGAGGAAAAGAGGGGATAGTATAAGTCCTCTTTTTCTTCTATTTCAAACGATGACGACGGTTTTTCCGGCGCGTAGGGCGTATCGGTAAAATGCACGAAGGGAATGTCGGTGATGACGGCAAGCGGCGTGGTCTCGCGGCCCTCGCCCATGGCAAGCACTGCGGCGGCCGCGAGTCCGTCGGCGATGTCCGCCACCTGTATGACAAATTTCCTGCCGAAGATGTCCTTTTCTCCGCGGTAGTCGCGGATCGGAGTAAATCCGCAGTAGGCGAGCGAGATCCCCAGAGTCCCGCGCCGCAGAGGGATGGTGTGCGAGTCGGTGATGATAACGCCGAGATTTTTAATATGGTACGCCTCACGCATCCATCGCCATATCTTCTGCGCCGTACCCATAGGATCATGCGGCCAGAGAATGTAGTAGTTGTTGGCGTTTGACTCGTCAATGCCGGCGCTGGGGATGAAGAGATTGTACTTCACCGTATGCATGACCCAGCGATTGGGCACAAACTCGCGCGGCAGGTATTTGTCCGCCTCTTTTTTTATGAGTTCATCCTTGTCGGGACACTCCGATTTTGGCACGCACCGTCCCTGCCAAATACTCACGACTTTGGAAGTGACGGCTAAAATCGAGCGTTCCTCAATCTTCGGCAAGGCGTCTTGAATCGCCGCAAGCAGATCATCCTTTGGTGGTACCAGCACCCGGGTTTTGACGGGAGTGATGATCATGCTTGGAGCGACCGAAAATATTCTTCGCGAGAGATGCCTGCTATAGTCAGATTATTTTTGATGATGAATACAGGGATGCTGCGGTACATCGGTATAACGATCGGGCGCGCAATTCCTTTGCGCACATAAATCAAATGATCGCCTTCTTGGCGATCGCATACAAAACCGTTTTGTTCAAATACGCGCGCGAGTTTTTTATAATGTACGGGGACGATACGCGGCATAGCCGTTCGTTACGCTGTTACAGAAAAGCGATCCATGGCCACCAATTGCTGATCTTGCCATTTGTTTCTGCGCAAGGAATACCCCGCATCTTCCAGGATGTTTTGGAGCGTTCCCATTTTGTGCGCGGATTTCAAAAAGCCGCGTACCGCGTCATTGAGGTTTTTTCGGGCTTGTTCCAATGTGTCGCCGCAGCTGGAAACGTTCAGCTCAGGGTTATGAGCGATAAACGTCCGGCCTTCACGAAAGACCTGCACGGTAAAGGTGATATTGGGGAATGCGAATCGGTTCATACCATTTCTATACCTGTTGTATGATTGCATGGTAGCGGGATACTTGGAAAGCGTCAAGTCGAATCCGCGGCAGCGCCTCCTGAACGGCGGAAAACAGATCGTCTTGCGGCATGTCCTGCGGCGGTACCAGCACCCGGGTTTTGACGGGAGTGATGATCATAGGCGATGGTATGCCCGTATCATCGCTGCCGCTTTTTTTGCCGAGATGCGCGTGTTGTCAATAATGTAGCTTTTGCCGGATGGTATGGTGGCGTCCAGAATATACTTTTTCCTGGTTAGAAGAAGGTTTTTGACCTTGCGCAATTTCTGAAATGCCTTTCGTGTAGGATGCCGGATGCGTCTGCGCAATTCTTTTTCGTCGCAAATCAATTTCGCGAAAAGTATTTCTCCGCGGTGCCTTCGCACGATACCCACGACTTTTTTTACAAAGGCGACATCTCGATTTTCTTCGGAAATTTTCACTCCGTACACGAAGGTAAAAATCATACCCTTGATGTTGTACTTTGCCGCCGCTTCAATGAGATCAAGTCGTAGTTTATCCGCAAGATCAAAGCACTCTTTGGTGCCGAACGGAAACAACGAAAAAACCAAATCAGCCGTCAGGTGATTATGAAATAATTTATAGCCCGTTATCTTGGCGAGTTCTTTAGCGACCGTCAGTTTTCCGACGCCGGGCTGTCCGTAGATAAAGACAAGTTTCATCGAATAAGTTTATTGTTCCTCACTCTCATCAGCAGACGTTCTGCGAGCTGGCGTTTTCTTTTGAGAGCCGGAAGATTCTTTTTATAATAGAGCCAAGGAAAAAGTTTCAGCGACTCGTATTTAGCGATTTTTATCTGCCACATATCTGCGCGACTATCTTTTCCTGGTCTGTGAATAATAACTCCTTTGACGGGCGAATTTCTAACGAGCGTGGCATGCAGCCATGCAATATGCTTTTTACTTGCTGAAATGAATGATGTGTAGATACGGGTATTGATATATCGCTTGCCTTTGTAGATGTTGTACGTATCTCGATACGTAAATATGCTTCCGTCTCCATCTAAATGTCCTCGCAGGAAATCTCGAAAGAATGTATCGGGTAGATTAATTGCGGCTATGGTATATGTCTTTGCCGGCTTTATGCCTATTGAAGTGAGCCAGTTATAAAGCTGTACGTTGCTTAGCTGTACTCTATAACATGGTTTCTTGGAATAACCGTCTCCATGCGATACTCCAATTTTGTTGTTCTTGATCTGCAGACAACAAATAAATGTCTTGAGGAGGTCGCGATCCGATGATCGCATGTTAATATGCCGGCCGTCTTTGGAGAGGTTGCCGTCGGTGACCAAAAGCCCCACCACATATGCTAATTCAGGCGTCCATGTAAACTCTTTGAAGGGGAGTTTAATTCTTGGCATAAAGAGGTGCCGGGAGAGGGAGTCCAACCCTCACGGGCTTTCGCCCACATGATTTTGAGTCATGCGTGTCTAGCAGTTCCACCACCCCGGCTTGGTGTGATTATATCAGAAAATCAATGAAACTTCAATTGAATATGTGGGTGTTTTGCTTTACAATTGGAGAACTATGGCGCTCGTGATTACCTTTTGCAATCAAAAAGGGGGAGTTGGGAAGAGCACGTCCGCGCAAGCGCTGGGGTCCTTTTTGGCTGCCCTGGGCAAGCGGGTGCTGGTGGCGGACTTGGACCCGCAGGCAAATACCACATCCGGAATGGGGTTGAATCCGCGGCGGATGGAAAAGAGCGTGTATGAGGCGCTTATCGGTACCGCGCCAATTGAAACGGTGATCGTGCAGTCCGCGTTCCCCCGGGTTGATGTCCTGCCCGCGTCCGCGGCGCTCGCGGGTGCCGCGGTGGAACTCGTTGACATGCCGGGGCGGGAGTATAAACTGAAAGAGATCCTGGAGCCGGTGCGCCGCGCGTATGACTTTATCATCATTGACTCTCCGCCGAGCATGGGGCTCTTGACGCTCAACGCTCTCGTGGCAGGCCAGAAGACCATCATTCCGGTGCAGTGCGAATACTATGCGCTGGAGGGGCTGGCGGATCTCCTCCGCACCATCCAGCTCGTCAATGCGAATCTGAAAGCGAAAGTCGGCGTCATGGGGGCGCTGCTTACTATGTATGATCGTACGTCGCGCCTCCACCGCGCCGTGGCGCGCGAGATTCGGCGCAAGTTTCCCGGCTATGTGTTCAATGCGGTGATTCCGAGAAACGTGGCGCTTGCGGAAGCGCCGTCACACGGCAAGACGATTTTGCAGTATGCGCCATACTCGCACGGCGCCAAAGCGTATCGGCAGCTGGCGGAGGAAGTTCTGAAAATGGAGGGCATTCGTAGTTAGAAATGCCCAATGTCTAAGCTCCAATGACCAATGAAATCCCAAACCCCAATGTCCAAAACCATTTTGGGCATTGAGTCATTGACCCATTCATTGGATATTGGGATTTGGACATTGGACATTTTTCTTTTATGGCTGACTCATTAGGCAGAGGGCTGGAATCGTTGATTCCGGACAAACAACGCGAGCGGACGGCGCCGCCGGGGGGGGCGCCGTCAGGTGCGCCCGTAGCAGGCGGCGCACCGGTCGTCTCGCGCGGCCAGCGGGACCCTTTTACGCCCAAGCGCGACGACTCGGTGTTTGGGATTGACGTAGACGCGATAGACCCCAATCCATACCAGCCGCGCCGGGATTTTGACGCGGCGGCGCTCAAAGAACTGGCCGATTCCATCCGCGAGCATGGGATATTGCAGCCCATTTTAGTGACGAAGCGCGAGATAGAGACGTCCACTGGCCTGGCAGTCCGGTACCAACTCATCGCCGGGGAACGGAGGTGGCGCGCGGCGCGGATGGCGGGCCTCTCGCAGATTCCGGCGATGATCCGGCGCGGCGTGCCGGACGACCGGATCCGTTTGGAATTAGCACTCATTGAAAACGTCCAACGCGAGGATCTCAATCCAATTGAGCGGGCCAAGGCATTCAAGCAGTTGATTGACGAGTTCAAGATGGTACAGCGGGAAATCTCCATGCGCGTCGGGAAATCGCGCGAGGCGATCACGAACACGCTCCGCCTTTTGACATTGCCCCCGGACATCCAAGAGGGGCTCATGCGTCAGAAAATCAGCGAGGGACAGGCGCGAGCGATCCTCATGGCGAGCGACGATCCGGCAGCGCAGCGGCAGTTCTACGGCGAGCTCACCGAGCACCGGATGACGGTGCGGGAGGCCGAGAGCCGCGCGCGCCAGATCTCTGGTAAAACGCTGGTGCCGCGCACCCGGCCCTCGCGGATCGCGGATCCGCAATTCCGGATGTGGGAGTCGCGGCTGGAGGAGGCGCTTGGCACCAAGGTAAAACTGGAAAAGTTGGGCGACCGGGGAAAAATCGTGGTGGAGTTTTATTCCGAGGAGGAACTGCGCGGCATCCTGCGAAAACTCGTGCATGAATTGTGATATGCGCAAAGGTCGGTGATTACAATTTTTTGTTGACCCGCGCTTTATGGATAAGAAACATTTCAAATGTCTGCTTTGGAAGGGGCTCTGGGGTTTGGGTGTCGCGTCTTTAGTGCTGGCTTGGGTTGCGACAAAAAGCGGCTTCGCTTTTGGTCTTGATGCGCAACACTGGTTTTGGGATGCGCTCATATTTGTCGCGCTTTCCATTCCGATCAAATTGGACTGCCACTCCTGCGATGTCTGCCAGATAGGGCAAAGCGCTTGACTCGTGAATAGTTAGGTGCTTTGATAAATAGAGAACAAAGGATAGCGCAAGCTGTCTTTCTTTGAAATCACACCAAGAAACGGAGGCGCCGGATGATTAGCAGATTGATTGAGTTCATTCTCCCGCGTATCATCGGAATTATGGTGCACAAACGCGAAACACTTAGCGAGAAAGAGCAAGTCGCACAAGGCGCGTTCATAGCGAAGATTGATATCAAGAAGCGCAAGACCGAGCAGCCGGTCATCGTTGCTATCGTTGGTCTCGTAGGTTCCGGCAAGAGCTCGGTGGCGAAGGGACTTGCCGAGCGCATCGGCGCCTCCATCGTCGAGGGCGATGACATCCGCATAGAACTGCGCAGGCAGCACGAACGCTATGAGCGGGCTCGCGCCATCGCTGAAAATGTAGTGCTTGAAGTCGTAAAGCAAGGCGGCAACGCGATCCTTGACTCCGATTTTGTCGATGAGAAGAAGCGGGCGAGTTTGCGCGAGAAAGCGCGGAGAGCCGGCATTCGGCTCGTCTTCATCCGCACGCACTGCGACCTCGATGTCATGGTTGGGCGCGCCCTCGCCGCTCACTACCGCGATCGCGTGGACGACTTCTTCGGAGGCGCGTCCTCCAAATGGACGGGAAACGAGCAGTCAAAGGGAGCAGCGGTCAAGGTTCGTGAGATGTGGCGCCGCACTCCCCATCATTATCGCTGGGTCAGTCAGGTGGGCGGAAAGTGGGTGCTCAAAAAGCTCCCGTTCGCCGTTTTCGCCGAGATAGACACCACCGATTCCGATCAGTGGAAACGAACGGTGGAGCAGTGCGCCAAGAAACTCCTCGCGTCGTAAACGCAATCAAGGGCGATCACGGTGGAAATCGAGGTCGCCCTTTTTTATTGCGGTTTTGTCTTTGATACTATCGGTGATCTTCTGATGGTGTTTTCTCTTCTGGCTTTTTTCTCGGATCATCCCATGACGCCCAGTCGCATTTTGGGTAGCGGCTACAGCCGTAGAACATCTTGCCCTTGCGCGTGCGCCGCATGATGACGTCCCCCTCGGTGCATTTTGGACACGCCATGTCAATCTTCTGCGGCTCTTGTTTTTCTTGTCCAGCAAGGGGCTTGGTATTGCGGCACGCGGGGAATCCGGTGCAGGCAAGGAACTTGCCGAAGCGTCCCATCTTGATCACCATGGGTTTGCCGCATTTCTCGCAGACCTCTTCCGTTGCTTCATCCGCGTGGTGCTTTTGCACCTCCATATATTTTGCTTCCAAATTTTTGGCAAATGGCTCGTAGAATTCTCGGATCACGGGCTGCCACGCGGTCTCCCCGGACGCGATCGCGTCAAATTCCTCCTCCATCTTTGCCGTAAACTGCAGATCCACGACCTGGGGAAAGTGCGCGACAAGGAGATCGTTTACCACAAATCCTATCTCCGTTGGCTTGAGCGAGCGGCGGTCGTGGCGCTCCACGTATTTGCGGTCTTGGATCGTGGAGATGATAGGGGCATACGTGGAGGGTCTCCCGATGCCGTTTGCCTCCAGGGTCTTGACGAGTGAGGCCTCGGTGTAGCGGGGCGGCGGCTCGGTGAAGTGTTGTGCCGGCGTGAGTTCTCTGAGGTCCAACGGTTCTTTCGGCGCCAGATCCGGGAGCGTGGCCTCGGTAAATTTTATCGGGTACACTTTCAGAAATCCGTCAAAGCGCATGGTTTGCCCGGTGGCGCGGAATACGTAGGTTGGTGGTTGGTGGTTGGAGGTCGGAGGTACGGCTTGAATGTCAACACTGGTTGCGTCAAAAATGGCCTGCGGCATCTGGGTGGCCAAGAACCGCTGCCAGATGAGTTGATAGAGTCGGAATTGCCGCGCGTCAAGATACGACTTCACGGACGCAGGGGTGCGCGCAGGATCCGTGGGGCGGATCGCCTCGTGCGCTTCCTGAGCTCCTTTTGATTTTGTCTTGAACCGGCGAGGAGCGGGGAGAGCGTACGGGTCGCCGAATTCTTTTTTGATGAATATGCGGGCATCCGCGAGCGCGCCTTCGGCGAGGTTGACCGAGTCCGTACGCATGTAGGTGATGAGTCCGACCGGGCCCTGCGGCCCCAGCCCAACGCCTTCGTAGAGTTGCTGGGCCACGCGCATGGTCTGTCGCGCGGAAAATCCGAGGCGGCGGAACGCGTCTTGCTGGAGCGTGGAGGTGGTGAAGGGTGGGAGCGGATTTTTTGTCACCGCGCGTTTTTCTACGGCGTTCACCTGCCATACGGCTTTGTCCATGTCCTTTACGATTTTCTCCGCATCCTCGCTACTGCCGATGTCAAATTTTTCCAGGGACTTTCCGTCAATTTTTATGAGCGTCGCGTCAAAGGCATCTTCCGCTCCGCGCTCTGTTACTTTTTCATTTTTACTTTTTCGTTTGAGGAGCGTGGCGACGATGGTCCAGTACTCTTTAGGCACGAACGCTTGAATCTCGCGCTCGCGCTCCACGATGAGCCGCACCGCGACCGACTGCACGCGCCCGGCCGAGAGTCCGCGGTAGATTTTTTTCCAGAGAAACGGCGAGAGCGTATAGCCCACGAGTCGGTCCAGGATCCGCCGCGCCTGCTGGGCGTCCACGAGCTGCATATCCACGGCGCGGGGGTGCGCCAGCGCCTCGGTGATCGCGCGCTCCGTGATCTCGTGGAATACAATCCGTTCTATCTTTTTATCTTTTATCCTTGGTCCTTTATCCTCGTGCAGGCCCAAGGCCTGCACGAGGTGCCACGCGATCGCCTCTCCCTCGCGGTCTTCGTCGGTGGCGAGAATCACGGTATCCGCTTTAGCCGAGAGGGTTTTCAGTTTTTTGACGTTGGCGCGGGCTTTGAGCGGGATGGTGTAGTGGGGTGCGAAATTGTTTTCCACATCCACGCCGAGCTTTGACGAGGGCAGGTCGCGGATGTGGCCATAGCTGGATTCCACGATAAAGTCGCTCCCGAGAAAACGAGAGATGGTTCTGCCCTTGCTGGGGCTCTCCACAATGACGAGCGTTTTGGGCGTTTTTGCCATCGTTATACTTTTTGAAACGTGTCGGCGCCGAGGCCCCGCACGAGTTTTTTCAGCTCCAGCAGGGAGAGTGTGGTCATAATGGTGGAAACCGGGAGCCGCGTCTCTGTTTTGATCTCGTCAATGCCGCGGGGATGCTCCAGGAGATCAAGGATAAGGCGCTCCTCCGCGCCGAGGGATGCGGTCGCGGTGTCGCGCGCCGCGGCCTCATAGTCAATGCCGAGTTCCTCCAGGATGTCTTCCGGCCGGGCTACGGCTTTGGCGCCTTGCTGGATGAGGCGGTTCGGGCCGGCGGATGTGGGCGAAAACATAGAGCCCGGCACCGCGAACACGTCGCGGTTTTCTTCCAGGGCGGAGCGGGCGGTGATGAGCGCCCCGGATTTCTCGCGCGCTTCCACCACCAGGGCGCCGTGTGCCAGTCCGGCAATGATGCGGTTGCGCATGGGGAAGTGTTCTTTGACAGCCGGTGTGCCCGGCGCGTATTCCGATATGACGGCGCCGTGGGACACCGCGATCCGGTCTGCCAAGCCGCGATTTTCCGGCGGGAAGAGCGATGCGGGATCAATGCCGGATCCGAGTACGGCGATGGTTGTGCCGTTGTGTTCAAGCGCGCTCCGGTGCGCTTGGGCGTCTATGCCCGTCGCCAATCCGCTTATAATCGCAACGCGCGCCGCGGTCAATCCCGCGACGATTGCCGCCGTGGCTTCCCTGCCATACGCCGTGGGCCTCCGAGTGCCCACGACGGCAATGCCGTGGTCGGGAGCCAGCGCTTCTTTGCTACCTTTTCCGTACAGAATCGCGGGCGGGGAGTGGATGTGGGCAAGGAGCCGGGGATATGCGGGGTCATCGTCCGTCATGATCCAGAGGCCGGCGCGCGTGACATCCCGCATCGCGCGCTCAGGATCCACGGAATGTTTTCTCTGCTCCAATGCTCCGCGCGCCTGGGGATCCAGCGGCACTGCGGCGTACGCGGAGGTCTCCCGTCGCCACGCGGCTTCGTACGAGCCGAAATGATTTTTCAACGCGCGTATGGTGACCGCTCCCACTCCCGGAATCGCGTTGAACGCGTTGAGAAAAAGAATTTCCTGCTCGCGCATTACTCTCACCGTATGCGAACTGCGCGTTTTTGGCAATGAAGAGCAGGAGACGGACGAGTGCTTTTGTTTGCCACTCCTGTCCTCGGAGGTGTATAATTTTAGGTAGATCCTTTCCAATGCAGACCACCGATCACATGAGGCGAAAAACGTATGAAGATGCGTAATGTGTTGCTGGTATATCCCGAGTTTGAGCCCTCGTTTTGGAGTTTCAAGTTCGCGCTCCGGTATATAGGGAAAAAATCATCCATGCCGCCGCTGGGACTGCTCACGATAGCGGGCATGTTTCCCGAGGGCTATCACCTGCGCCTCGCGGACATGAATGTGCGACCGCTCACGGATCGCGATATTGCGTGGGCGGATCTCGTGTGTACATCCACGATGATCGTACAGCGCCGGTCTCACGCAGAAGTGGCGGTGCGCTGTAAAAATGCCAACAAGCCCGTTGTCGCCGGAGGCCCGTATCCCACCTCGTATTGGGAGGAAATGGGTGACATTGATTACTTGCTTCTCGGCGAGGTGGAAGAAACATTTGTTCCGTTTCTCCGCGACCTTGAATCAGGTACGGCACGCCGAATCACGGCTCCCCCCGAGCGTCCGGCTATCACCCAGACGCCTATGCCCCGTTACGATCTCATACGTATGCGCGATTATGGCGCCATGCTTCTGCAATTCTCGCGCGGTTGTCCGTTTGACTGCGAATTCTGCGACATCACCAAGCTCTACGGACGGATCCCTCGTACGAAAAGCAACGAACAGATGCTTGCCGAGTTTCAGATGCTCTACGATCTCGGGCGTCACGGCGGTTTGTTTCTGGTGGACGATAACTTTATCGGAAATCGGCGGGACGCCTTGAGATTCTTAAAGGCACTTGCCGAGTGGCAACGGATACATCAGTATCCGTTTACGCTCTTTACCGAAGCGTCCATGAACCTCGTGGAGCACGAGGAGTTGATGGATGCGATGGTCGCTGCGGGATTCAAGGCCGTTTTCGTAGGCATTGAGACGCCTACGCCCGAAGCGCTCCTGATCACCAAGAAAAAACAAAACGTCGGCAAGACGGATCCGGAGTATCCGCTCCACGCGGTACAAATACTCCAGCATAAGGGTCTGGAAGTCATGGGGGGATTCATCCTCGGCCTTGACGGCGATGGACCCGACGCCTTTGACGCGCACATCCGGTTTATCCAGGCCGCCGCGATCCCGATCGCCATGGAGGGTATGCTGACGGCGCTCAAGGGTACGGATTTGTACCATCGGCTCCAGCGTGAAGGCCGGCTGTTGGGTGACACGACGGGTCAGAATGTCACGACCCAGCTCAATTTTATTCCGCAGATGCCCGCGCAAGCGCTCGTTGACGGCTACAAACGAGTGCTGGATACGATCTACGACCGTGGGTTGAAAAAGTATTTCCAGCGCTGCTGGGATATGAATGAGTCAATTGATCGGAGCGCGCATCCCGTGAGCGCGCAAACCCCGCTGATGGCCGATCAGACGATCCGTTTCTGCATCTATACGCTGGGGCAGTTGCTCTCTGTCGAGGGTCCGGCGTATCTGCGATTTCTCCTGCGCGTGCTCCGCAAGAAGCCGACGCTTCTCCGCGAAGCGTTGGCATTCGGCGCAAAAGGACATCATCTGCGGAAAGTTACGGAATGTGTTCTTGCCGTTGATACGTTTAAGGAAGAACTCGCGGCAGAGCTCGCGGCGATCCAGGCGTATCTTTCCGAACAGATGCGGCAGAGCCATGATGCCATCAGAACGTATATGGCCGGCACTGCCCGCCGTGTCCGTTCGCGGTATATGGCACTGCACGAGGACTTTCGGCACAATGCCGCCGATGCCCTTGAAGCGTTCCTGACTTCTCTTGAGAGAATGACTGAACGTTATCATTCCGCATGACGAGCAGACATGTTATGCGGCGATTTCCATGAGGGACTCTTTGTCCCTCATTTTTAATTTCGTGACCGAGGCGCGGGTGTGCGTTGCCTTTTCATCGGTTCATCGTTGTCGTATGGTCTCCACCGCCTCGGCGAGCATTTGGCAATACAAATTGAGTCCGACTTTGTTGACGGCTCCGGATTGCTCCCGGCCGAGGATGTTGCCCGCGCCTCGGATTTCCAGATCGCGCAGTGCAATGTCGTACCCGGCGCCCAACTGCGCGTATTCTTTCAGCGCCTCCAGACGCTCTGCGCTCCGCTCAGTCAGCTGGTTCTGGCGATACAAAAAATAGGCGAATGCCTGTGTGGTCCCGCGGCCGATTCTCCCGCGGAGTTGATGCGCCTGTGCCAATCCCAGGCGCGTCGCGTCGTCCACGATGAGCGTATTGGCGGACGAGATGTCTAGTCCGTTTTCAATGATGGTGGTGGCGAGCAGGATGTCAATTTCCCTGTTTCTGAATTGATCCATCACGGTGATGAGTTCTTTTTCGGGCATCCGGCCGTGGATGACGCTGATGCGCGGATGTTTCTGCGCCTTCAACACATGCTTCCGATCGGAAGCATACTTCCAGTCGGAAGCATGTGTTTCGCGGAGTATTTTTTGCAGTTTTTCTTTTGCGTGTCCAATCGTCTCAATCCGGTTG
>ERZ1292623.4029-Hain-H51-01um-R1-4029-length-12191-cov-24_pt1 | contig 12191 bp, 18 predicted proteins | sample MGYA00564398_ERZ1292623 | MGnify/ENA primary metagenome ERZ1292623 (study PRJEB36523, sample SAMEA6512633) | groundwater metagenome | collected 2019-01-07 | study: AquaDiva: Metagenomics assemblies of 32 groundwater samples | reverse complement strand
TTATAAATAAAAAAAATGGAAATATCATTATCGATTCAGAAAAATTGGATTGAAATGTTTAATATTATTGGAAATACTTTTAATATAAAAGAAATCGAAGAAACTGATTTTCTTTTTGTTGATACTCTTCATACGTATAATCAAGTAAAACAGGAATTAACACATGTAAATAAAGTCAAAAAATTTGTTGCATTTCATGATGTTGTGTTATTTGGCGAAAACGGAGAACGTGGTGAGGAAGGAATTAGGCGGGCGATAATTGAGTTTTTAACGGCAAATCCAAATTGGAAAATTATATTAGAAAAAAATAATTGTTGTGGATTAATGGTGATTGAGAGAATAAAAAATGAATCTTAATAACATACTACAAAATACCAATTATTGGTATAAAAACGCCTTTGATACCGAACACTTAAGAAAACCAGTTTTCTTAGACGTATTAAAACAATTCAATAATCAACCTGTAAATATATTAGAAGTGGGCGCTGTTGGGGAAAATATGTCAGATCCTAATTATATTCATGGTGCTGGAGGGTCTTCCTTTTATTTCGCGGAGTACGTAAGGCAAAACGGCGGGAGTTTAACAATTGTGGAATTAAATCCACAAACTTTGAAAAATTGTGAAATAATGTTAGAAGATTTTGTAAGGGCAGGAGCAAATATAAAGTTTATTTGTGATGATGGAATAAAATTCTTAAAACATAATAATGACTTTCAGCTTGTATATCTTGATGGGTCAGATGTAGAATATCAAACTTTCGACATGTTTCAGCTTATCAATAGAACTAAAACAAAAGTATTATGCGATGACGCTAATGGTTGGCGGCAAGGCGAAGGGAAATGTGTCGGATTGAGAGTATATTATCAGGATTATAAATTATTCAAATGCGGCGTTAGTCATGAAATGATAATGTATGATGTGATACCAACCTCAAAATAACAAAAATAAAATTACATATGCGAGTAATTTTCATGGGTAAAGATAAAAGCTTGGTCGCTCTTAAGCACCTAATTGATTTGGGTGTGGAAGTTGTAGCAGTTGTCGCACCATCTTGTAACGAACGGGGTTTTATTGACTCAAAATTTCGTAATACTGCCGAATTTTTCCAATTACCTATTTGTTCCGATATAGATATATACGCACATCTCGCAAAAACAAAAACAATGAATCTTGATCTCGATTTTTGAAATTTATTCGGAAGGGCTTAAAGATATTCCGGGCATATTATTTCATCCCGTTGTTTCGTGGGCAGAAGTTTCCCCTTGGCTTTTTCCTATTGTAATTGATTCAAAAAAATCTAACTATACTAGAGAAAAATTAATTCAACGTTTATCAGAAGAAGGCATCGAATCTCGCCCATTTTTCACGCCAGTTCATAGTTTGCCCGCATTTCGCGAAACATCTATTTGTCGTGGGGATCGATTGCCTATTACCGATCATTTATGTCGTGTAGGTATGAATTTACCTACGTATAATAATATGACAATCGATGAAGTTGAACGGGTTATCGAGGTTATTAGAAGTTTAAAATAATATTTATGAAAATCATCTTTTCGGAAGGCAAACCCCCTTGGCAAGTAAAAGAAGAATATCGTAAAATAAATCGATCAAAAGAAGATATTTTAATAGTAGGAAAGGGTCCAGAAACTTCCGAAATTCGATTTATGTATCCAGATTTTTCTCCGTATATCTTTGATGGAAAAGATTCTTTGCTTTACAATAAAGTTGTTGATAATGATCTCACGTTCAAAATCGGTGATGTAGAATTAGAATATATTAGAGAAGACATTAACTCCGCTTGGAGAAACTGTAGGGCGGTAGAATTGTCTTTGGGGAGATGGTTTATTGAAAAACATCAAAATAATGTTTTAGAAATTGGAGATGTAACATGTCATTATTCATTTTTTAAAGAGCATTCAATTATTGATCCTTTTGGACCTTATATAAAATCTATTCGTAAGTCCGCCGAGTTAGTTGATTATACAAATATGAACGTTCTTAGTATAAGTACTTTAGAGCATTTAAACGACTTGGAATATGAAAACAACGATTCGGAATTGGGGGTAAAAGTCCTTCAAAAAGTTCATAAAGAATCGAAAAATTATTTAATTACAATTCCAATTGGCGGATGGAGAAAACTGGAAGATTTTATAAGAAATCAAAATGAAATTAAATATACGTTTCTTCAAAGAAATAATTATCGAGGAGAAACAAATAATTGGACACAGAAAAATGATCAAAATCTATTTTATGAAAATTATTTACATTTTGAATATAATTTAGATTATTATGGTTGTGCGGGTGTTATCTGTTTAATAACAAATCAGCAAGAAATTCTTATATGAGAAAAAGTAAATTATGGTTATGCGGGATCATATCGGGCGATAGAAAAATGTTAGAAAACTCAATTCTTCATGTTATTGATTATTTTGATGGTTTAATTTTCGTCGTGGATTCTAGAGCGAAAGATGAGGATATAGAATGGTTAAATAGTATTAAAAAAGAAGGAAAAATAATTGTCAAAAAGTGGGTCAATGATCATTCTCATTCCTCTAACGAAGTTTTATTTTCTGGTATTATGGATTTTCCAGATTATTTCGTTTGGATTGATCAAAGTGATAGATTAAATGAAGTGTTTGTAAAAGAACTAAGACAAAACATTGAATATTGGCATAAAAATGATATTGGAGCGGTTTGGATAGATCACCCTTTAGTTATTAGATACCATGACGGTATTCGCTTTGTTGGGTCGCCTCACTGGACTGCAATAAACATTATAGGTAAATCAATTAACTTATCAACTATAAACGGTTTTCGTAAAGAGTCTTACGTGTTGAATACAAGAGATACTTTGAAATCCGGGTTCCTGTCACCAATTAAGTACACATTCGAATATCCAGCTTTGAGTAATCATTTTCAATTATTGTATCTCCAGTTTTCTAAAGAAATTCATGAAAAACACGAATTGAATAGAATCAGGTTTCGGTTGTCATGTAAACATCAATTAAAAATTGATCTAACGTTAGAAGGTATTAAAAATTACATGGTAAACAATATACACAATTATCCCGATTGGTTTGAAAAAATGATTGAGGACGAGATAAATATTAAGGATGCATTTAGATTGTTTGTGCTAAAACAAGATTGGCGTGAATTAGCTGATAATAGATTTGACTGGTCGTACTTCATTTGGAAAACTACGTGTGAAATAAATCAACCTAAAAATGGTCACTATATCGGTTTATTTAATCAATATCGTCTTGCTCAAGGATTAGAAAGAGAATAAAAAAACAAATAAAACTATGACAAAACCGCCCAAATTTCCAACAATTCAAATATTAGGAACTCATGAAAACCCCGATGGTTCTCTCGACATAAAGATTAAGTATGAAAAAGATTGGGTCGAGTTAGTAAAAAAAGATTTGAATAAAAAGAAAGTAACAAAAAAAGACATAAAGAAACATTTTGTTGATATGTTAAATAGGTCGATGAACAAAGACGATGGTTTACGATATTGATAGTATAAAATCGAAAAAAACGCGAAAAATTCCAGAATGATTAAAATTGCCAATGTTACAAGGTTGTCGATGCTTGGAGATTGCATCGCGAGCTTGCCGTTTGCCGTTTATCTTGAAAAATGCTTTCCCGACTCTATCAAAATCGCCTTATTGGATAAGAAGTGTGTGCAATTAGCACCATTACTTATCAACATTCCTTACATTGACGGCATTAGAATCACTGAAAAACCCGACCAAATAACACAAAACGACGAAGATTATTTTAAAAAATTTGATTTAGTATTTGAACCATTTCCGACAATAACAGAGGAAAATTATTACAATAAAAGAAGCGTTATTGAAGAAACTTTCAAAATGAACTGGCTCAGGGGTAAAGGTAGAATAAATCCCGCCGAATGGGATAAATTAAGTAAAGAAGAAAGGTCGCCGCGTTTAACCCAATATTTTAATGCAGAGAAAAACGATAATTATATTGCAATTTGGGGAAATTCTGGATACGTGACCGATCTCGCTAATCAAAAAAGGAATCCAACCAAAGAATATTGGGCGGACTTAGTATTAAGATTAATAAAAAAAGGCTATAAAGTCGCTCAGTTAGGGACAAGTGACCATGATTTGATAAGTGAAAAAACATTGGATCTTAGACGCTATTCTCTATTTGATGCCGTTAAGTTTTCACTTGGATCATTAGTGTCTATTGGGGTGGATAGCGGGAGCCAACACGTTATTGCCGCCTATGGACACCCCCAAATTATATTATCTACTTATTGGCGATCTGGACACATTCAATGCCCTGAGAGTTTGGTTCCTGTTAATTGGAAAAATCGTGCAATAAATTTGTTTCATCCCACTAATATAAATAGTATAGGATATGATCAAATAATAGAAGGGATAAAAATATTGCATGAGTAAAAATTATAATATGTGTAAAATTCTGCTTATTCGCCATTATTTGGTGTAATAACTGATAATTTTAGAAAAGGGCAGTTTTTACAAATTATTAAATGGAAAAATGCTTTATTATAAAGGTTTTAGACTGCCGCACAGAATAAACGAACACGTTCAGAACGTTGTAGAATTTGAATTATTATCTCCAAATAATGAAATTATTAAAGGAATTAATTTGTCTAAATTTTGTAAAGAAAATTATCTTAAATATAACTGTATACGAAAAGTAATCAACGGATCACTGTGGGAATATCGAGGTTGGCGACGTACTGACACTACAGATGAAGAACTATCTACTAAAGGGCAAAAATATAAAAAATCATTGACATTAATATCCCCGAATGGAGATGAAATCTATGTTGATGATTTAAAACCTTTTTGTTTTAAAAACAAATTAAATTATAAATTATTTTATAACCTTTATAAAGGTTTTAATAAGATGGCTTCAGGGTGGACAACAAAAGAAAATTTTAGAGACGTTTCTAAACAAATTATTAATACAGATGGAAAAATTGTGAGATTGATTGGTCGCGGTAGTATAAAAAAATTTTGTAATCATAGGAATTTAAATTATGATTGTTTTATTCATATTATGGGGGATAAAGAAAAACAATATAAAGGATGGCGACTATTAGAATAAATTTATGCAACAAAAAATGGCATTAATAACTGGTTTTGGCATGGACTCGAAAACTCTAACCCACTTTCTTCTGTCCAAAAATTACCATGTTTTCTTAGCGACAAGAAGAAATACTATACTGGAATTAGAAAATGTTAAAAATTTCTTTATTAAAGATCTCAATCAATTTCCAGAATCTAAACTATCGGTACTATATGTTGATATCGGCGACGGAGGATCGGTAAGAGCGTGCTTAGAAAACGTATTAAAAGAAAAGTCGCAATTAGACGAAGTTTACCATTTGGCAGCATCCAGTTTGGTTTCTTATTCCTACGATGCGCCCCTATTGAATATTCAAACTAATGGTATTTCCGTCCTTCATTTTCTCGATACAATTAGACAATTAACTCCAAAAACTAAATTCTATTTTGCAGCATCGACAGAGATGTTTTCAGGTAATATAAATGATGAAAAATATACCGAACAAAGTAAATTCTACCCCAAAACGGTCTATGGCTGCTCAAAAGTTCTAGGATTTGATTTAACAAGATATTTTAGAGAGACATACGGGTTATTCTGCCTTTCAGGAATTTTGGCGAACCACTCCAACATATATCGTACGCCATCTTTTTTCGTTCGAAAAGTAACGCAAACCGCCGCTAAAATAGCAACCGGAAAAACAAATAAGTTAGCAGTTGGACATCTAAATTGGGCTAGAGATGAATTTTGGAGCGACTTTGGCATGGAGGCGGCTTGGAAATTATTACAATTGGAGAAGCCCCAGGATATTATTATAGGCAATGGAAATACAAGGTGGGGGCAAGAATATATTGACTTAGTATTTAATTATTTCAATTTGAGCGTTGAAAAACATTTAACTTTCGACCCACAATTTCTTAGAAAAAATGAAGTAGTAAAATTAGAAGTAGATTCTTCATTAGCTACAACTACTATAGGTTGGAAACCTAATAGGATTCCATTTAAAGAACATATTGAACTAATGTGTGCGTACGATTTAAAACTAGAAATGGGTGAATGCCCAATACGCCCAAATGTTTTTTCTATGTATCCATAGATTCTTTATGTAAAGAATATAAATGAATTATTAAATTTATCCTTTTGCGAAATAAAACCTGTCCAATCAAAAAACGGTCAATTATATTGTAGTTTAAGATCGGTAGGTAGAATTAATTTACAAAAATTTTATGATTATTTTTATAAAGATTCAACGATTTTTTTATTAAGAAAGAAATTAAAATTTGAAAAATTTTTTACCCTTCAATCTTGTCAAGGATTTTAAAATTGACATTATTTTTCCTAATCATTTAACTTGAAAATTTCCATCCCATTCGATCTTTACCAAAAATGTCACGAATGTTCTCAAAATCGCTGGTCCAATAAGAAAAAAGGACAATTCGGGCGCGGTTTGATTAATAATGTCGATGATCCGTGTAAAGCGGAAAGAATAGGTTTGTTGGGGGAAGCGGCGCTTGCGCAGTTCATCAATCGAAAGGCAGATTACGAATATAAAGAGGGCGGAAATCCATTTGACTTTCAGTTAAATAACCTTACAATTGATATCAAGACCGCCGCCAAAAATTACGGTTGCGGCTTAATTCGCGCAAAAACCCAAAATCATACTGTAATTGAATTAAAATCTAATGTTTATGTATTTGCATATTTGGAAATGGAAAATCGAACGGAACAAACGGCGATTGTCGTAATGAAGGGTTGGTTAGATAAAGAAAATATAGAAAAATGTGATATTGTGCCTGCCCGAATAGGAATGCATTTCAACTATCAAATCAAATATGAAAAACTTAGAGAAATTGAAGAGTTGCGAAAAATCCGAAAAGATAATTTCGGAAAGACAGAAAGTTAGAGATGATGAATATATGTTGGCGCGATTTCTTCATGATCGTTTTTGTAAATTCGAAATTCCTTATAGAGCATCGGAAACGATTCAAACAATAAGGCTAATTAAGCAAATTATCCCATTAGAAGAATTAAAAGAAGCGGATTTATCGTTCAAACTTAATAATTTAAGGTGGTTTTTAACTGCTGATGGGAAGAAGTTTTTAGTACAAGCTCGAAAAGATTATCAGCTTGGATTAAAACGGCTAAATCTTAATTTAGATAAGCCCGCCGAATTGATTCAAAAAACAATTGACCAAAATAACAATTTCACGTATAATCCGCACAGACCCAAAAATGGGGAAGATCGAGTTTTCGAAAATAAAAAACAAGCAATTATTGATTTTATAATTTAATTATTGACCATTAACATTAACATTAGATTTAGTTTATGAAAAAAATTATTTTACTTATTGCGGGATTTCTTACGCCTTTTGTATTGGTTGTATTCATGGTGTGGTGGTGTAATTAATTTTGATGAATTCTTGGGTTTTAATGCTGGAATAAATGGGTTAATAAATGGGAAGCAAAATTCCACTTTTATAAAAAAAATATTTAATTGGTTTTTTTCAGATAAGAACGATGCCGAAAAAGCCGTTTTAGAAAAAAAGATATCTCTGGGATTAGTGACTATATAATATGTCTTACTTTTTATTTTTAGATGATTTACGAAAACCAGAAACGATAAAGTTTTCATATCAGTATGATCACTATGAAAAAATTTGGGTTAAAAATTATGAAGAATTTTCTAAAATAATTAAAGACAAAGGATTGCCTATCGTCGTGTCTTTTGATTTCGATTTGTGCGTAGATCATTATAAAGCGGGGGAAAGATCTAGATTCACCAACTTAAGTCAATATAAATATACCAATATTAAAAACGGTGGGGATTGCGCTAGATATCTAATCTCTTATTGTCAACAAAATAAAACAAAACTCCCAAAATGGTTTATTCATTCTCAAAATCCTCTAGGACGAGATGAAATATCATCATTATTAAAATCTTTTGAAAAAAGTTTAGAAATAAACAAATAAAAATATGGCAAGATCTAAAAATACAAATAATACAAACGAAACAAATCTAGAGACCGTTGAAAAAGAATTTGATCAAATAGATTCGCTTCTCAATAACGATAAAAGATTTAAAGACACTCATTACAACAATATAGAAACTCCACGTTGGTTGGTTAGCACGGGATCGATTATGTTGGATTATGTTTTGAGTCATGATGGAAGTATGGGATTAGGATCACAAATATTAAAAATTACAGGTGATGAAGGAACGGGGAAAACGAGTTTTTGTCTTGGGTTGGCTAAAAACTTTCAAGATTTAGGGGAAAATTTCTTTATTGTTTGTTTTAACGCAGAGGGTAGATTGAATGACACAATTATGCATAAGTCAGATTTGAATCTTAAACCGAATAAATTCAAAATGATTCATTGCAATATAGCTGAAACAGTATTTGGAATTATAAGAGAATTAGTACAAAATAATGAAAAAAATAGACGATATTGTTTTATAATTGATTCTTTAGATGCTCTTGTGCGTCAAGAAGACGCGACTAAAGATTATACAGAGAGTATGAAATTGGCGGGTGTACCCCTGATATCCAAAACATTTTGTCGTACTACATCCTTACCAATTACCAAGGGGAATCATTTACTACTTATTACAGGACAAACTATAGCCAATATAGGTGGATCTATTCATGGTCCTAAATCTATTAGTTCTGGCGGCAAAGCTGTAAAATTCTTTTCTACGACCATGTTAGAAGTCAAACCCGTTTGGACGGAAACAATCATTTGGGAAAATCCTGGTGGTACGAAATTGTCTGATAAGGGCAAAAGGTTAGGGCATTATTTTCAAGTCGAAATTAAGAAAGCCATTGCGGAAAAAGCTGGAGAAACAATTCAAGTTCCAATTAAGCATGGATCACCACCTGGACAAGCTATTTGGAAAGTTGTCGAAATTCAAGACTTGATGATTTCGTGGGATTTATTGAAAAAGGGCGGCGCATGGTATGAAATGGCGGAATCTTTATCAAAAGAATTAACAGAAAATAAAATAGAACACAAAACAAAATTTCAGGGAGATCGTGGTGTTTTAGAGTATTTGGAAGAAAGTCCAAAATTGGTTGAGTATATGATAAATAGATTCAAAAGAACTTTGTTCAGTCATTCATAAATTACCAATAATATGCGTTGGAAACTGCGAAAAAATGGCAATTATTATTTGTTCAGTTTGGCTGGATCGTTTGATTTTCTTTCCGAACTAAGAAATAAATTAAAAATACAATTTTCATCCTTATCGCTACAATTAAATAAACATGGGAAAATATATGAAATGACAGCTTCTGAACAAAAAACACTCTACCAATTATATTCTTTTATGTATCACCGTGCCTCGATCTTTATGAAAAGAAAAAATAAAATTTTCACTGAGTTTGCTAAAAAATTTCAAATTAAAAATCAATTAGTATGAGATGGATAATTGATGGGAAATTTGTATGGAAAAATAGTAAAAAATATTTAATAAATTGGAATAAATGCTCTAAATCTAAAGAACAAACAAAAGTAAAAAAATTTCTGAAACAATATTGGGAAAATAACATAGTATATGAAGAAATATACTTACCTAAGTCTCTATTAAGAGTGGATTTTCTTAATGCTACTAAAAAAATAGCATTAGAGCATCAAGGGGGTGGCGCTCACAATGAATTTAATCCCTTCTTTCATAAGAATAGTCGCGCAAATTATCTTGCCAGTATAAAAAGGGATATTAAAAAACGTAAATTATTAGAAGAAAATGGATATTTATTTGTTGAAACTTTTACTAAAGACTTAAAAGATTTGTCAAAAGAATTTTTTCTAAAAGTCTATAATATAAATATCTAAAAAAAAAATGAAAACAAAAAATAACAAAATAGCGAAACGAATGTATAATAAATTTTATGACGGTTTGATAGTAACTCTTGGTTACTGTCAAATTGCTTCTTACACAAAGGAAGATAAAATATTCCCAGGTTGGATGTATCAAGAAAGTGAGTATAAGGAAGAAATAGAAAATAATGCGCCGGAAGAATTAGTGATCGCTCCAGGTGAAAAATTTAAGCTTGTTATTAATTATCCTCTTCGTTTTCCTTATAAAGTAGGTATAGATGGTGGTAAAAATGGATTAACTCGTCGGAAAGTTCTTGAATTTGTTATTAAATGTTACAAACAAATATATAAGGAAGAAGACGAATTCAGAATGTCTAGTAATAAAAATACAACAGATGGAAAATATGGAATCTGGGGACACAATATTTCTGATCTTGTTTTACATTCTCTTATTTTTAAGAAAAATAGAATATTAGAAGTAGGTGTTGATTCTTAAAAAATGAAATTTATAAATCAGATTAGAGGTATTTCCTATTTCCTACATTACTTGACCAACGCAATATTGAAGAATGACAACATATTAGAGTTCCGTCATAAAAGATTAGTAAAAATATTAAGAAAAAAAAATTGAAATAGACAAAAACAACTGTAAAGATTATAGGTTTACTATCTTTGTCGTAAGATGGTGGAATAAATCGGACGAAGATTGTCAAATATCTTTTGACGGCAAAAAGCTTGACGGCAATGGACAGGTTTATTATTGGACGGTGGGCACAATGAGAAGTAGATTGAAAAATAGACCATCTTGGGATAATATGCAATTTAAACAAAGTAAAATGAAAAATGATTAACGATTTAATATCTTTGCAATGTGAAAAGTATTGCATTGGCGGCATAATAAAACATCCAGAAATCTTTCCCGACGTGGATTCTTGGGTAAAAGAAGATACGTTTGGACAATCAACACATAAGGTAATTTGGGGGATAATCAGGCAAGTTTTGTTAAAAAATGAAAGTCCGACCCCCACTTTAATCGCTCAAAAAATTTCTAATTTAAACATAAAAACCAAAGATGATATTTCCATATTTGATTATCTCAACGCCATATCCTTTTCGCAAATTACCGCGCAAGGCACATTAGATAATTTTAAAGAACTAGTTAAACTCAAAGTATTAAGAGAATTAGTGACAAGTTCTGATAATGTTAAAAAATTTGTTTTAGAAAATAGAAATAAGGAAATAAGGGAAATCGTTTCGGGAATTGATACAATAAATAATGAAAAGATCATCAGCTTATACAAAAATATTAATGATGAAACAAAAGATATATTTTCTGACGCAGAACAAGTAATAGAAAGTTTGGGGAATAGCCCGCCCGATCCAAATTCGTTTATTATGAGTCCGTTTGATTCAGTGAATCGTCTTTATGGGAGTCTTTGGAAGCCGTCAAATATTACCGTTATTGGCGCTCGCACAGGAACGGGCAAAACCGGAATTTGTATGTATGCTAATGTAATAGTAGCTGAAAAATATAAACAACCGCTCTTATGGTTAGACTTTGGAGAAATGACCGCGCAAGAATTGCAAATGAGATCCATAGTTATGATGACTAACGGAATAGTTCCTCTTTGGAGCTTAGAAAATGGGCAATGGCGACAAAATCCGGAATGGGTAAAAATTGTTAGAGATGTCTGGCAAAAAATCAAAGATATAAAATTTTATTATCAAGATACTTCCGATATGGGACCAAAAGAAGTTATTTCATTTATTCGCCGCTTCTCTTACAATAAAGTAGGGCGCGGCAACCCTTTCTTGGTTGTTTATGATTATTTTAAACCTTTTGAAACACATAATTACAATAGCCCCGAATGGAAACAAATGGGGCATTTCATGCAAGATATTAAAAGTTTCATCAATAATGAATTACCTATCCCATTTTGGGGTGCGATCCAATTAAATCGTTCTGGTATAACAACTAATAAAAGTTCGGATCAAGTGGATGATTCTGAAAATTCGATTGGTTTATCCGATAGAATAACTCAACAAAGTTCTCATTCTTTCATTCTTAGGTTTAAAACAATGGACGAAATAGCAGTCGAAGAAAACAGATTCGGCAATATGAAATTAATTGCCGTAAAACACAGACATTTGGGGCATGATTTTCTTGACGCTATTCGCCCGGTAAAAATAGGTAAAAAATTCTTTAAAAATCACATAAATCTTGAAGGCGGTTCATTTTATTATGAAGATAAGGGGGATTTAAAACAAGCGGCGGCGATATTAAAAGAACAGTATGAGTTAATTGAAAGCA
>ERZ1292623.4027-Hain-H51-01um-R1-4027-length-12198-cov-18_pt1 | contig 12198 bp, 12 predicted proteins | sample MGYA00564398_ERZ1292623 | MGnify/ENA primary metagenome ERZ1292623 (study PRJEB36523, sample SAMEA6512633) | groundwater metagenome | collected 2019-01-07 | study: AquaDiva: Metagenomics assemblies of 32 groundwater samples | reverse complement strand
GTAGAAACGCAAACAATCATCGGATAAAAGCTACCCCGGGGATAACAGGCTAGTCGCATCCAAGAGTCCATATCGACGATGCGGTTCGGCACCTCGATGTCGGCTCATCTTATCCTGGGGCTGGAGAAGGTCCCAAGGGTTTGGCTGTTCGCCAATTAAAAAGGTACGTGAGCTGGGTTCAAACCGTCGAGAAGCTAAAATAGATTTGGCTTTTCAACCGTTTGAATCCAAGGTAATAGACATCAAATTCGCAGCGGCTTTCACGAGTAATCGTGACTGGCAAATCGACTCATATCGGTGAAGTCCTATTGTATGACAAACTGTCGTATGTTAGGATAATACCGAGGGAAGTTGTGCTATGAATAATCTTTCGTTAACACAAAAATCTTATTTTGCTGGATTTTTAGATGCTGATGGCAGTATTTATGTCCAGGCTAAAATCAATAAAACGTATAAATACGGCTATCAAATAGCTCCTTATATCGTTTTATTTCAATCAAAGAAAAACGATAACTTCGAAAAAATCTGTAAATTAATCGGGGCAGGATATATTAGGTATAGAAAAGACGAAATTACAGAATATATTATCGGTAGACTTGATGAAATTACAAAATTTCTTAGCGTAGTAGAACCGTATGTTCTACTTAAGAAAAAACAAGTTCAATTGATGAAAAAAATTATCGAAGTAAAGAAAAAAGTTAAAAATAAAAAAGATTTTGAAGTGTTAATAAAATTAGTGGATAATTTCAGAAAATTAAATTATTCAAAGAAAAGAAAAATTCGTGCATTAACCCCGTAGAGACTACACGTCGGTCCCTCGCAATCGCGAGGTGAAGGTATAGTCCAATGCACTTAGTAATAAGTGGAAACATGCGCGAGACAGGTTGGTCTCTATCTGCTACAGGCGTTGATACTTGATGAGCGTCATCTCTAGTACGAGAGGACCGAGATGACGGAACCTCTGGCGTACCGGCTGTCCTGCCAAGGGCACCGCCGGGTAACTATGTTCCGAATTGATAAGCGCTGAAAGCATCTAAGCGCGAAGCAATCTCAAAGATTAGGTATCGAGGGGACGAAAGTCCCGAGAGCTTCCTTGAAGATTACAAGGTTGATAGGCGGCAGGTGTAAGCATCGTAAGATGTTGAGCCAAGCCGTACTAATAAAGCAAAATCTACTCATCCCTTTTTTAAGCGTGAATTAATTTATTATACTTGCTATTAACCTCATTGTCCTGGTGACAACAGCGTGGCGGTACCACCTCTTCTCCCGCCATTGGCGGGACCCCGCCGCAAGGCGGTGGCCATTCCGAACAGAGAAGTTAAAAGCCATATCGACGATGATACTCGGCCCTCGATGGTCGGGGAAAGTAGTTATCGCCAGGACAATGGGGTTAATGGTTCAACTGGCTCACCATTAACATATGGATAGATTTTTTGTTTTTATAGATTAATTGGTTTATACTACAGACCATGAGTGAGCGCTTAAGATTATTTAAAAGAATATTTATTTCTTTCATTTATCTGGTAATTTTTATCGGTATTGGAACCGGTTTTTATTTTTTACTAAAAAAAGAGCCGATTTTACCTCTGCCTATAGTTCCAACCCCAACCATTTATCCCATTGAAACAATTTGGTCGCAATCATTTATTACTGGTCAAGATATTTATTCTGTAGCCGCTAAAATTATAAATCCCAATACTAATTTTGGCGCCAGTAATTTTAATTATTCGTTTTATTTATACGATTCAAACAATGTTCTTATCGGTACCTTAAATGGAAAATCTTTTATTTGGCCTGGAGAATCGAAATATATTGTGGAAGGTGGTATTAGTCTAATGAAAGCGCCAATAAAAGCGGTGTTAAATATAGAAAATCCGACTTGGCATGAAGTTAAAAATTTCAAAAGCATCAACTTAACTTTAGGAAATATTAATTACGGAAAAGGGGAGCCTGGCTCCGGAAAATTTTTTATGGTTGATTTTACAGCAAGTAATAATACGCCCTTTGATTTAAAAAAAGTTTATATTTCAGCCATTGTTTCAACAAAGGAAGGACTGCCTATTGCTGTTAGTTCAACGATTTTAGAAAATTTTAAGTCTAAGGAACAAAAATCATTCAGCATCCCATGGTTTTTAGAGTTTAAGGGGGTACCAAGTTCGGTAGATTTAAGTATCTCGACTAATTTATGGGAAACACCAGAATTGCTTCTTCAATAAAAAAACTTGATTGGATTTTAATAGGGGCGATAGTTTTACTTATAATAATCGGTCTTTTAAGTATTGCTTCGACATCTGTTGCCAGAACCGGCGCCTTTCTTATATTTAAAAAACAGTTAACTTTTGCGGTTATTGGTTTAGTATTGCTATTTTTATTTGGTTCAATCGATTATAGATTTTTAAGAAATTATTCGACGGTTATTTTAACTCTTTATCTAATCTCTATTGTTTTATTAGTTCTACTTTTTATATTTGGCAGTCAGATTAAAGGTTCGATTTCATGGTTTCGCTTTAGTTCGCCTGTCGGCAGTTTAGGTTTTGAGCCTGTTGAGGTAACTAAATTTGTTTTAATTGCACTCCTCGCAAAATATTTTTCCAGTCGCCATATTGATTTTGGACTTATACGACATATTTTTATTTCTGGTTTTTATGTTTCGGTTCCCGTATTATTAGTTTTACTTCAACCAGATCTGGGCTCAGCTATATTACTTATCGTTATTTGGATAGGAATAATGCTTTTTTCTGGAATAAGAATAAGGCATCTTTTAATCCTGCTGTTAATTTTTGCAATTTTAACCGGGTTAAGCTTCAAATTTTTTTTGAAAGATTATCAAAGAGATCGTATTTTAACATTTCTTTCGCCACAAAAAGATTCTTTAGGTAGTGGTTACAATGTATTGCAGTCAATTATTGCAATTGGTTCCGGAGGATTTTTTGGCAAGGGACTCGGTCATGGCAGTCAATCGCAATTAAATTTTTTACCAGAACAGCACACAGATTTTATTTTTGCGACTATTGCGGAAGAATGGGGGTTTTTTGGAGTTTCTTTAGTATTAATTCTGTGGAGCATTATTTTTTGGCGATTATTTATAACCGCGATTAATTCAAATACTAATTTTGCCAGACTTTTTATTTTTGGTTTTACTATTTTACTTTTAACTCACATTTCAATTAATATTGGAATGAATGTGGGGTTTTTTCCGGTAACAGGCATTTCTTTGCCACTCCTAAGTTATGGGGGTTCAAATCTAATTATTAATCTCGCTACATTCGGAATAGTTCAAAGTATTAAAATTAATTCTTAAACTATAACAATGGAAAATAAAAATAATAAAAAAATACTGATCGTTGATGATGATGAATTATTGCTTAACATCTATGCTACGAATTTTAAGGAAATTGGCTTTGAAGTTTTTACCGCTCACGACGGCTTAGAAGCTTGGGAAATGATTTCTGCCGGTAACATTCCTGATTTGTTATTTACTGGAATTACTATGCCTCGTTTAACGGGCTTTGAATTAATTACCAAAATGCGAGCGGATCCTAAACTTGCTGACATTCCTGTCGCGATTAATTCTCACAGAGGACGTCCGGAAGATGAAAAAATAGCAAAAGAAATGAATGTTAAAGAGTTTATTATTCAAAGTGTAACCACTCCAGCTGAAACAGTTAGACGTATTAAATTACTTCTGGGTATTCAAAATGTTTATAAAATTACTATAAATATTGACAAATATGATGCCGCCGCATTAATTGATTTTATTAATAAACAACAAGGCACTGCTTATAATTCTAAAATAGATAAAGAAATATTTTTAGAAATTGAACCGAAAACAGAAAAAAATGAATTTAAAATTAAAATTTCTTGCTGATTTATTATGTCTGCTAAAGCGATAATTTACAGCGACGGCGGAAGCCGCGGCAATCCGGGGCCAGGAGCCTTAGGGATTGTTATTTTTAATGAGATGGGGATACTCTTGAAAGAGTATTCACATTATCTTGGTGAGGTTACCAATAACCAAGCCGAATACGAAGGAGTGATTTTTGCGCTTCAGAAAGCAAAGCAGTTAAAAATTAAAGAAATTGAGTTACGCGTTGACAGCGAACTTATAGGCCGCCAACTTCTGGGGGAATATAAAATAAAGGATCCCGACCTGCAGCTGCTTTTTATAAAGGCGTGGAACTTAAGGCTGGACTATGAAAAAGTTGATATAAAAATAATTCCACGGGAACAAAATAAAGCGGCCGATAAATTAGTTAATCAGGAATTAGACAGTAAAAGTAGATTGTTTTAAAAAAGAAAACCATCCCGCATGCGGGATGGTTTTCTAGTTATTGACTTATTAAGAAAACTATAAGCCGGATTCTGTCCCCGCAATTGCAGGGGATAATTATCTATCTGGTCCCTCGATTGCTCTCGGGATCTAGCGTCCATAACGGACTTGCACCCAGTAAGGATTTAGCCGTTTCAATCCGATGTTGCCATCGGCATCATCCAATTTACATTGGAGCTCTGGCCCTTTCGAGCCATTGCGTTTCTGTTCGCACCTCTCGCGTTATTTATTCCGCGGCGGGTTGTTAACTTGCCCCGCAATTGCGGGGCCCGTACGCTTACTTGATATTTCGAAATGTCGATATATCAAATCGGTGTCCGGACTTTCCTCCCTTCGACGGATTCGACTAAGCTCACCGTGGTGAGTTTACCGAACCATAAACTCAGGGCAATTACCCGTTTTCTTTTATTGCTCTAGCAATAACCCCGCCGATGGCGGGGTGACAGCTAAAGCTGTCAAAAGCCAATAATGTCCTTTAGGGACTATTAAAGTATATCAGATATTGGTTTTAAATGCAAACTTTGGTATAGTGTTAACTATAGTGTTAACGATTTTAAATAAATTCATTAATCAACGATCGCAAAGAATTTCGTCAGCGGCTCTTACGGTCGCATTTTTTGGCTTAATCAGCCGTTTATTTGGCATTTGGCGCGATCGGCTTTTAGCTGGAAAGTTTGGTGCCGGCCAGATGCTTGATATTTATTACGCAGCATTTAAAATTCCTGATTTAGTTTACGGTTTGCTAATTATTGGCGCTATTTCATCAGCGTTTCTGCCAGTTTTTTATGAGTATTCAAGTAAAGATAAAAATGAAGCTTTAAAATTTGCTTCTAACGTCTTAAATGTTTTAATTTTATCTCTTCTATTTTTATCAGTAATTTTAATTTTATTTGCGCCGCAACTTATTTCTTTTATAGCACCCGGTTTTAACCAGGAAGCTCTTGATTTAACTATAAAAATTAGCCGAATTTTATTTATCAGTCCTTTATTTTTAGGAATCTCAGCGTTGATCAGCTCCTTACTTCAGGCATATTCAAGGTTTTTAATTACATCACTCGCGCCAATATTTTATAATTTAGGAATTATATTTGGAATTATATTTTTAACTCCTTATTATGGAATTTGGGGATTAGCCTATGGCGTTATTTTAGGGGCTTTTTTGCATTTTGTAATTCAAATTCCATCGCTTCTTAGCATGGGTTTTAAGCCAAAAATAATTTTAGATTTTAAAAATCCAGGGTTAATTAAAGTTATAAAACTGTGGTTTCCAAGAACTTTGGGGCTTTTAGCGCTTGAAATCAATAGTATAGTTGCTATCGCCATTGCATCTTCCTTAACAGTAGGAAGTATCACCATATTTAACTTTGCCGATAATTTAAGATGGGTTCCAATAGGTTTGATTGGAGTAGCATTTTCAACCGCAGCTTTTCCGGCAATGAGCTTGGCTTACGCGAGAGGGCAGAAAGACTTATTCTTAAAACGTTTTTCTTTAGCTGTTAGGCAAACATTATTTATTGTTTTGCCACTTTCTTTTTTATTTTTTATTTTGCGCGCGCAAATAGTAAGAATTATTTTAGGCACAGGTCAATTCGGTTGGGAAGCAACACGACTTACTGCAGCTTCTTTAGGCATTTTTGCTTTTGGAATTTTTGCCGCCGCTCTTTTACCACTCTTTACTCGCGCCTTTTTCTCTTTTCACAATACTAAAACGCCTGTTTTTATAAATATTTTTTCAATGATTTTTAATATCGTTTTAAGTTTTTTGTTTGTTGGAGCTATTCTTAAATTTCCTTTTTTAAGATTGTGGCTTCAAGGCATAATGAAATTAAACGATATTAATGGCATTGCCATTTTGGGATTGCCATTAGCGGTTACAATTGCTAATATCACTAATCTTGCTTGGCACTGGTTAGATCTTAAAAAACATGTCGGTGATTTCGGTATCGTTGAAATTAAAAAATCTTTTTACAAAATTTTTATTTCAAGTATTATTGCTGCTATATTTACTTACACAGGTCTTTATTTTTTTTCATTCTTTTTTAATACACGAACTTTTTTAGGATTATTCTTTCAAACGCTTGGTGCGGCGGGAGTGGGTAGCGTCGCATATTTATTGATTGTATATGCTTTAAAAATGGAAGAAATTTTAATGTTAAACGTGTCGGAAACGCTCTTAAATTGGCGTGGCATTAAAAAACCCGAACCCGTTCCAGCCGGTGAATCCCTTGACGACCAGTACTAAATTTAATTTTTGTCCCTTCGGGACATCTCCCGAAGGGAGACAATTTCTAATAAAATGAATATACGTAATTTTGTAATAATCGCGCACATAGATCATGGGAAGTCCACTTTGGCGGACCGGCTTTTAGAATTGACCGGAACCGTGGCTCAAAGAAAAATGCGGGAACAATTTTTAGATCAGATGGATCTTGAGCGAGAGCGGGGGATTACAATAAAAATGCAACCGGTTCGAATGCAATATGAGTTAAAAGTTAAAAATGAAAAATTAAAAATTAATGATTCAGAAACTTTTCACTTTGAACTTTACACTTTGAATTTGATAGATACTCCTGGCCATGTTGATTTTACTTACGAGGTCTCTCGGGCGCTTGCGGCAGTTGAGGGAGCGATATTGCTTGTTGACGCTACTCAAGGCATACAAGCGCAGACGCTTGCCAATTTAGAGCTTGCTAAAAAAGAAAATCTTAAAATAATTGGGGTTATTAATAAAATTGACTTAGTGAGTGACAGTGAAAAAATTGAAAGTTTAAAAATTGAAGTTGCTAAACTTACCAGCCAAGAACCCGAAGAAATAATTCCAGTTTCAGCTAAGACAGGAATTAATGTTTTAAAAATACTCGAAAAAGTTATTGATGAATTTCCGGCGCCCGCCCGCAACGACTTTGTCGTAGCGAAGTCGGGCGGGCCAAAAGTTAATCTGCCAGCCGGCGGAGAAAAACCATTTCGTGCCCTGATTTTTGATTCTCATTTTGATACCTATAAAGGTGTAATCGCTTACGTCAAAGTTATTGATGGAGCGGTTAGAAGAGATACACCTATAACAACTATTGCCACCAAAGCGAAAATACAGGTTTTAGAAACCGGTATTTTTAAGCCCATGCTTTCGGTAAAAGATAATTTAAAATCCGGAGAAATCGGATATCTCGCAACCGGTCTTAAAGATCCTTCTCTTATTAAAGTTGGCGACACGCTCGCGGCAAATAGCGAGATTAAACCTCTCCCCGGCTACTTTGAACCAAAACCGATGGTTTGGGCGAGTTTTTATCCCGAGTCCGCCGATAATTTTGATTTGCTAAAAACCGCCTTGCCGAAACTTAAATTAAACGACGCTTCTCTTCATTTTGAACCGGAGACGCAAGAGGCGTTGGGTCGAGGGTACAGACTTGGGTTTTTAGGTATGCTTCATCTTGATATAACGGTTGAACGTCTAAAACGCGAGCACCATTTAACCGTTGTAGTTACCACGCCAACTGTTTCTTATAGGATTAATAATAAAAATGGTTCTGTGGTTGAGATTTTTACGCCCGCTGATTGGCCTGCCAGCAACGCTTCGCGTAGCGAAGCAGGCTGGCCGGATATGTCTGGCGTTCTCACAATAGAAGAGCCTTGGGTGCGCTTAGAAATTCTTTTGCCGACAAGATTTATGGGAAATATCATGAAATTAATGGATAATTACAGAGGGATTTATCAAAAAAACGATTATCTTGGGGCTTATCATTTAATTTTAAATTTTGATATTCCGCTTAGCGATATTTTAATTGACTTTCATGACAGGTTAAAAAGCAGTTCCGAGGGTTATGCTTCAATGAATTATCAGCTCACCGGCTATAGGCCGTCTGATTTAGTGAAACTTCAAATTTTAATTGCCGATGAACCGGTTGAAGCTTTTTCAAAAATCGTGCCTAGGAACCTTGCGTATCGCGAGGGTAATGCGATAGTTAAAAAACTGAAAAATATTGTGCCGAAACAAAATTTTGCCGTGGCTCTTCAAGCGGCAATCGGAGGGAAAGTTATTGCGAGAGAAACTATTAGCGCAGCAAGAAAAGACGTAACCGGTTATCTTTACGGAGGTGATATAACAAGAAAAATGAAGCTTTTAGAAAAACAGAAAAAAGGTAAAAAGAAAAGGGCAGCCTTTGGTCGCGTTGAGCTTGATAGCGATGTTTATTTAAAAATGTTTAGAGATAGCAAATAAAATAACAAGTAAATCATTTTCCTCGCGCACTCGGTCGCCCAGCGGCGACCTCGTTGTCCGATGAAAGCGTTTTATTCGCCCGCAGCTGCGGGGCGAAACCATGCTAAAACGCTTTCATAAGCTTCGGAAAATAATTTATTTGTTATTTAATATTTTGTAAGGTAACTGTGCCCAATGTTAAAATCAAAGCAAAGGAATAAACATAAATGCAATCATTGATATAACGGCTAAAACAGTAATTACCAACCATAAAACGCTAAATTTTTTTCTTTGTCTTTTATTCATAATAATATAAATTATATAATTAATTTGAGAAAACGCAAAATTAATGGTGGAAAAAGACAATATAACAATTTATCAAAAATTAATTAAATCAAAAATCTTTTTTATTTTTTTTATTCCAATTCTAATTGCTTTAATTATAGGTATTTTTCAGAAACTTTATTATCGCTATGAGGTTAAGGGTGAATTAGACAAACTTAATAATGAGATTAATGTTTTAAACGAGCAAAAAGAAGGACTTAGTAATTTATTAGATTATTATAAAAATGAATCTAATCTCGAAAAAGAAGCTCGGGTTCGTCTTAATCTTAAAAAAGAAGGTGAAAAAGTAGTTATTATCTTGCCAACCACGACCTCCACTGTTACTAATGAAGATGGAAAAGTAATTTCCCGATCTTCCATAAATAAAAAAGATCTGCCGAATTATATGCAATGGTGGTATTATTTCATTGGAAAATAAACGCGGGATTAGTATAATGGCAGTACGCAACCTTCCCAAGGTTAAGGCACGAGTTCGATTCTCGTATCCCGCTCATGAGTTAAAATTCAATTAAATATTAACTTAAAAAAAATATGCAGAAAATAATTATTTATACAACACCAACATGCGTTTACTGCAAAATGGCAAAGGCGTTTTTTAAGGAACACAATGTCACTTATGAAGAAAGAGATGTCTCATTGGACACAAAAGCGCAAGAAGAAATGATCGCGAAGTCCAATCAACTGGGCGTGCCGGTTATTGATATTGATGGTCAGGTCACAGTCGGTTTTGATAAGGCAAAGCTTTCGGAATTACTGCACATAAAATGAAACCAAGAATCTCAAAATCAAAAGAACTTAAGCCGATAGTCGTTTTATATCACGCGGAGTGTAAAGACGGATTTACTGCCGCCTGGGCGGCGTGGAAAAAATTCGGAACTAAAGCAGACTATATTCCTATAAAACTAGGGCTACCTCCGCCGCCGGAAATTAAAAATAAAATTGTCTACCTGCTTGATTTTATGTATTACGATCCGTATATAGAAAAATTCATAAAAGACAATAAAAAGGTTGTAGCGATAGACCATCATATAAGCGCCAAGGATTTTATAGAAAAAGTTCCGGAACATATTTTTGATTTAAATCATTCCGGCGCGGCGTTAGCTTTTAAATATTTTCATCCTAAAAAAAAGATACCTAGAATAGTTGGCATAGTTGAAGAAGGAGATCTCTGGAAATTCAAATCAAAAAATGTTAAAGAGGTTCTTGCTTACATAGGATTACTAGACTTTGATTTTAAAATTTGGGATAAGTTAATCTCCGACGGAGATAAAGAAAGTAATTACCAGAAATTTGCCGAGAAGGGAGAAATTATTGTTTTTTATGAAGATAAGATAATTGAAAATATTATAATAAATAATGCCTATCCAGTGATTTTTGAAGGTCATAAAATATATGCTATAAACGCTCTGCGTTTTTTAAAATCTCAAATAGGCATGTTATTGTCTAAAAAATACCCACCTTTTTCTTTGGTTTGGCAAAGAGATAAAAACAGAATAGAAGTTTCTTTAAGATCAAATGGCGACTTAAATGTTTCTGAAATTGCACTTAAATTCGGAGGTGGCGGCCATCCAAATGCCGCTGGTTTCTCGCTATCGGCAGATTCCAAGTTTCCTTGGAAAGATGTAAAATAATAAGCTTGCGCCACCCTAGCTCCCGCCCAAAGGGGAGTTGGGCGAGGCTCGCCCCGATTGCATCGGGGCGGCAATGGCAGAGTCCCGATAATTGTTTATAATTATCGAGGATCCTCGATTTATTTCGAAAATTTTGAGCCGGTATAGCTCAGTGGTAGAGCAACTGTTTCGTAAACAGTAGGTCGCAGGTTCAAATCCTGCTGCCGGCTCAAAATTTTCGATAAATCGGGACAATCGCATCGTAAGCGATAGGTTGTCGGTTCAAGTCCGACGGGTGGCTCTAAGATTAAACCTTAAACCATGAATAAAAAGTTACAAATCACAATTATTGCTATCACACTCCTTGTCGGAGGATACCTTTATATTTCCTCTAAGCCGGCATTCAACTTTCGAGGTCAGCCATCGAAAGAGCAATCTTCATCTCATATTGTAAATGAAGCGCTTGCCGCAAGATTTGACTATCTCTCAAAAAACGGAAACTCATCCTGCTCGGCGGCATTTCGCGACTCCATTGCTTCAATGCCGGACAGCTCGCGCCTCGAAGGATCGTGTTGCAGTCCTATGAGCGTGCATCGCTACAGCGAGCAGGTTGAGGGACTGGAGAAATTCAAATCTGTTGTCGGCCAGAACATCGACAAAATCCCTGGTGATCCCTATGATGTCGAGGCGGGACTTGCAAAAGAACTTATGTCCTATTACGACATGGAGCTTACGCCTGACGAACAAAAAGCGTACGACTACGCCATGCAAAATTCAAGCGAAAAGGGTCCTTGCTGCTGCAAATGCTGGCGGTGGTATGTCTATGGAGGCTTAGGCAAATATCTCATACGCAATTACAAATTTACTGGCGAACAACTAACGCAATTATGGGACCTCTCCGATGGTTGCGGTGGAGACGAAGAACATCAACATTAATAACTATAATAACCATGCAAGAAAATCAAAATGAACTACAATCTCAAAAAAGTGATTACGAGTTGCGACGCGAGCAGAAGTTAGCAGAACAAAAGCAGCTCGCGAGAAAAAGATTGCTTAAGCGAATAGGTAAAGTTGCGCTGATGATAGTTCTAGTGGGTGGTAGCATCGGTTCACTCGTCTGGTTTTTTGCTACTCAATCAAAACCTGGAGAAGTTGCCGATATAACAAAGCAGTGTGTTCAACACGGCCGGCTCGGCATGCACATTCATCCGGTGCTTCGCATTGTCATTAACAGTAAGGACGAAGTAATCCCGGCAAACACCGGCATTCCCTCTCCATCCTGCATGAGGCCCGTGCATACCCATGATACAACCGGCACACTTCACATTGAATCAAAAGAAATCCGTGATTTTCGACTCAAGGAATTCTTTGCGGTCTGGGGCAAACCGTTTAACCGCGAGCAAATTCTTGATTATAAAATTGATGAAAAACACCACATCCGCATGACCGTGAACGGCATTGAGAATAACGAGTTCGAGAATTACCACATGAAAGATAAGGATAAAATTGAAATTCGGTATGAATAACCACAAATCTTATGGTCAAAACAACTCAATCCTTCGACAGGCTCAGGATTGACCCTGAGCAAAGTCGAACGGGTCAACAACAAGATAAAGAACTGTACCAATGCGAGGAGTGCGGCTTCGGATATGAGGAGAAAGAATGGGCGGAAAAATGCGAAGCGTGGTGCAGAGAACACCATAGTTGCAACATCGAAA
>ERZ1292623.3181-Hain-H51-01um-R1-3181-length-14151-cov-4_pt2 | contig 12198 bp, 25 predicted proteins | sample MGYA00564398_ERZ1292623 | MGnify/ENA primary metagenome ERZ1292623 (study PRJEB36523, sample SAMEA6512633) | groundwater metagenome | collected 2019-01-07 | study: AquaDiva: Metagenomics assemblies of 32 groundwater samples | reverse complement strand
CGAGGCAAGGTTGCCACTTTAGCTGGAGCGAGTGCAACTACCCCGAATTTTTCAGCCGCTAGATCGCGTCCGGGGCGATCTCAGACTCACCTGCAGTCTCCACGACCTGCTCCTGCTCGCGGTCTTCCTGCACCGGGACGAGCGGGGTGGGGACGATGGGTGCGGTCTGTACCGGCTGTTGCTGCGGGGCCTCAAGCACCTCCTCCTCGCCCCGGTCGTCGTCGAACCGCGGCAGTCCGTCTTCACGTCGCAGTATTGGAAGCCCCGCGCGGCTGTTGTTAGTTGCAGCTCGTGGCTCCTCGACGACCGGCGGCCTCGCGACGATCGACTGAGGTCGCGGGGGCTCCGCGATCGACTGAGGCTGCGGGGGTTGCCCCATCACGATCGGTGGGCGCAGTGTCGCTTCCAGAGCCTTCGCTCGGGCACTGCGCTCCTGCGCGGCGGCGAGGCGCTCGGCGTGCTCGACGGCCGCGCGCTGCTCCTGGAGCTTGAGCTCGCGATCCTGGTGATGCTGGCTGAGCTGGTTGGTCTGCCGCGACTCTCGGTCATTCAAGAAGCCGGCGACCTTGTCGAACACGCTCTCCACCATGGTGCCGACCCGGTCGGCGTTCGCCATCATGAAGGGCAGGCCACCGGAGACGATCTTGCCGTCGACCGCCGTCATGCGGAACAGGCCGACGTCCCGCACCTTGACCGGGAAGTCGTCCTCTATCGGTGCGGCGGGCGGTTCCGGGGCGTCATCTTCCTCGCTGTCGGTCTTCTTGAGCTCGCGCTTGAGCTCCGTCACCGTCGAGACCGCCTCGCGCACGGCCTGGATCGGCGTCTGCGGGGGCGGGGGCGGCGGGACCGGAGGCGCCGCGGGCTGCGCTGCCGGCTGCGGCTGCACCGGTTGTATCGCCTGGACCATCTGGGCGTAAGGAGGTCGCATGTACCAGTAGGGATCGTACGGCACCTGCTGCTGCGGAGGAGGAGGAGGGGGAGGCGCCTGCTGTTGCTGCACCTGCGGCTGCGTCCGATTGAGCAGCTCCTGCTGCAACTGCTGGTGGGCGGCGAAGAGCTGCGCGATGAGGGCGTCGCGGGGGTCGGGCCCCATCGGCATCGGCGGAGGGGCCTGCATCGGCATCGGCAGCGGCATCGGCATCGGCATCACGACCGTCGGCTGCGGGGGCGCTTGCGGGGGCGCGACTTGCTGCTGCACTTGCTGCGGGGGCGCCGCTTGCTGCGGCTGCGCGGCGACTTGCTGCGGATGCGCGGCAACTTGCTGCGGGGGCGGATAGGCGTAACCGGGCGCAGGCGGCGGGTAGCCGTAGCCGGGCGGCGGGTAGCCGTAACCCGGCGCGGGCGGCAGGTATCCGTAACCAGGCGGGGGCTGGCCATAACCCGGCGCGGGCGGCGGGTATCCCAGGTAGCCGGGCGGGGGTTGATGCTGGTTCTTCGCCATGTCGTCTCCTGCTCGATCTGGGTCCGCCGTATTGAAGTTGATCGTCCCCACGGCCCACTGGTAGTTCCCGTCGTCGCCGCCCCGCCACTTGTACGACTCCCGCCCGCCCCGCCAGGAGTTCTCGCGGAGGTACGTGCTCACGTCGTCGTAGTTGGGGAAGAACGCGACGTCGCGGGACTCGATGTGGTCGTGCGCGACCGGTGAGAGCTGCTCGAAGGACACGCGCGCGTTCGGGTGCAGGAGCACCGCCTCCTGGTAGCGGATGCGGTACGCCGCGTTCCAGCGCACGTTCTGCTCGCCGCTCGCCTTTCTGGCGATCGTGTCGCGCGACTGCTGCATGACGCGCGCGCTCTCGGCGTCGAGGGGGATCTTCCTCGCCGTCTCCCTGTCGATGAGCACTTCCTCGCCAGGCGGGAGCTGCGTCGCCGGGTCGATCGGCGTGCCCTTGGGAAACGCCTTGGCCGGCGACCCAGCGGGAGGCAGCGGCCCGTGACGCTTGTGCTTGACCCGCTTGCGCTTCGGTTCTTCTCTCTCTTCCATCAGGCCACCACGGGCTCCTCGGCCGTCACCCTGGAGGGGACCTGGATGCCGAACACGTTGGTGAGCAGGCCCCGGGTCGCCGCGATCTTGTTCGCGTCCGTCGGGAACATGGCGTCGCTCGTCGCGTTCGTCTGCAAGACGATCGTGCGCTTGACCCCGGGCGCCTCCTGCACGGTGGTGTCGCTGAGCACGGTCATGCTCAGCATCTCGAAGTTCGCGTCGACGTCGAGAGCCTCCACGCGCCCGACGAAGAGCGCCGGGTTCTGGCTACCGACGTCAACCCTATAGACCAGTGTTATTGTCGCCATCGTTCTTCGCCTTGGGGATGTCCCTCACGAGGGGCTCGGTGTGAAACCACCTGGCGACCGCCATCGAGATGACGGCCGACGGTCCGAGTCGAAAGACCTGGGACAAGATCTCGATCTGCGCCCTCGACTCCTCGTCGAGGTGGGCGACGACACGAGAGGCCCCTGTCCCGCGCTTGCTCACGATCTCCTTCAGGCGGGTTGCGGCTGCTGGACGGCCGCGTGCTGCTGCTGCTGCTGCTTCGCCCGAGCGGCCTGCGCCAGGGGCATCCCGAGCAGGTCCGTGATCTGCTTGTCCGCCTCGGCGACGTCCATCTCCCGACTCGCGAGCCACACGAGGTCCGCCTGCACCTCGTGCACGAGGATCCTGCGCCGCTCCGGGTTCCCCTCCCCGTGCCTGAGCACGGCGGCGATGGCCGAGTCGGTGTAGATCAGGTACTTGGGGGGCTCGGTCACCTCGCCGTTCTCGTCCTCGGCCCCCGCGTCGTAGAAGATCGCGCAGATCGGGTCGTCCTTCTGCCCGCCCGGCATGTCAAAGCCCGTCGCGATGGCCACGAAAGTGCCGTTCCCGACCGACACGGAGATGTTCTTGAACAAGTTCTCTGCTTCCATGTGCAGGAACAGTAAGCACAGGGACAGAAACTGGTCAACTACCTCACTCGAAGAGGCTGTCTCGGTTGAATCTCGCGACGAGCGTCCCGCGCTTGTTTTTCAGGTGTTCGAGGCGGATCCAGCGCTGGCGGGAGAGGGCCCCCGCTATTCTCCTGGCAACGCGAGAACCGAGCTTCAGGGCGCTCGCGGCCCGCGCTACTCGGGAGTCGAACCGGAGCTCGCTCAAGAACGCGACCTCGAGCGCGGTCAGATCACGCGCGGGGCGACGGCGGAAGGCGGCGACGACCACGCCGTCCTCGAGACCCGCGACGACCAGCGACCCGCGACGAGCCCGGTGTCGCGCGTCCTCGAACTCGTCGAGGATCTCGCTCCGCAAGTCCGGCTGCCAGGTCACGAGCGTCCCGGCGGCTTCGCGGCCTTGACGTAGCCAGGCCTCTCCCACGGCAGCTGCGTGCGCACGTGCTTCAGATTCTCTTTCTTCTTCGCCTCGGGCATCGCGCTGAACACGTTGCGCGACGGCGCGACCTGGATCCCGAGGCGCTCCGCGACCGAGCGCACCCAATTGCGCTGGGGCGCGGACAGGGTCGAACCCGCGCGCATCGACGCGAAGACCTCGCGCTCCCTGTCGGAGAGCGCGTCCGCGTACTTCTCGTCTAGCATGCGTGAGAGCAGCTCCTCATCGGTGTAGGGGCGGTTCACAGATACTCTTCGTCGCCCGCGATGTAGAAAGCCTCCACCTCGTCGCAACGCTCCTCTGTTGACGCGGCGAATAACCCGCCGAGGACGTGATCCGCCCCCTGCTGTGCTGCTTCTACCTCGACCACCACCGGCAGATCATCGGCCACTCCCACGAGCGCCGCACGTAGCTGCCCAACAGTCCAAGCTTTCTTCATCTCAGCACCTCGCTATCTCGGTCATCCCGTCGCTCATGAGCACGACGGGCACCGGGATGTCGCAGACCTGCCCGTGGTCGGTGACCACGAGCTTCTTCATGCGCCGGATGCCCACGAGCTGGCCGCAGCAGGCGGACCAGACGAACAGGACCTCGGCCACGTCGCCCTGCGCGAGGTCGCCCGCGGCGAAGTGCGCGCGCGGCTCGCCGTTGGCGCTGAACTGGCACGGGACCCGGCGGGTCAACTCGGCACCGCCGCGAGAACCGAGGGAGGCCAGGAACTTCACGACCTCTCCTCCGCTGTCGGTGGGGGCTTCATCTCGGAAGTCGACTTCGTCTCCGGACAGCGCTGCCCGCACCGGCAGATCCAGTAGAGGATCTCCGTACCGTCGTCGTCGCAGACGGGCGTCTCGGGCTCGTGCATGCAGCCCACCAGATCCTCCAGCATCATCTCGCTACGTCGCGTCACCGCAGCCTCCCGAGCTTCCACAAGCCAAGACCTACGGCATCGACGCAATTATGATCAACGTCCTTCGCCCGCGGTCGCCTCGGCAAGAGCGCGAGCTCCTCCGGCGTGAGTGCCGCGAGCACGCGCTTGTTGTGGACGGGCTTGGGCACCGTGCCCTTCCAGGTGCGTGGCCACACGAGCTCGACCCTGCACGACTGCGCCTCGTAGAAACGCTTGATCTCGCCCACGCCCACCGCGAGCGTGATCAGGTCCATTACCGGGACCTTGACGTGCTGGGGCAGCTCGATGAGGACCAAGGTCGCCGACGCGAGGATGATCCCGCCCGGGATCCTCGGCGACGTCGGGTGGAACAGATCGGCCTTCTTCTCGACGCCGGCGCTCAAGAGACGCGCAGTCGTACCGGGAGCGGGGACATGAAACACGGCCCAGCCCGTGTTGTTGCCGGGGTCGATGGAGATGAGGTTCATGTGTCTCTCTTCAACCGACACACGTACAGCCACGTTCGGACCACACTCACTAAGGACAAGACAGCACAAGCGCTGGACACGCCCACGAAATACCAGACTACCTCCTCGTGGGTCATCTCCGCCACCTCCCGGGTCCCGCTTCCACGACCTCGTACCGCGTTTGGCGGAAGACCTTGAGCCGGAGCGTCTTCACGTCACCGAAGACGACCGGCTGCTCGCCCTTCGCGTCGACGCGGATCGCGGGCGTCGAGAGCAGCTCGAGCACGAGCGCCGTGTGCTCGTGCCCCGCGGAGTCGACGTACTTGACCAGGCTCCCCGGGACGACGGGACGCTCCGTCTTTACCTTCGCCGCCTCCGCCTCACGGGCGCGGGCCATGTCCCGGAGCTGCTGCAGCTCCTCGGCCGTGTACTGGTTCGCGCTCTTCATCAGTCCGAGTTCTCCATCGTGTTGCAGTATTGGAAGCCCCGCGCGGCTGTTGAGACAGCGAACCACGCATTACCGCGGTCGAACTGGACGAGCTGCCAGTTAGCCACGCGGCACCACGGGCTTGTCCAGCTCCTCGAGCGCGGCCCGTGCCGCGGTGACCGCGCCGAGCTCCATGCTCGCGAACATGAGCACTGATGGCGCACTGACATTCAGTGTCCCGGGCGCGACGAGGATCTTCTCCACGCTCTCGCCCATGCTCTTCTCCACCTCGCGGACCAGGCGGACGGCCTCGTCCAGTTTCTTGCGCTCGTCGGTGGTCATCAGCCTTCCTCGACCTTCCAACGAACAGCGACTTCTCTGAGCCCCTGCACGTGCTCGCGCACTGCCGCGCCGTCGAGACACAGCGCCGCCGCAATAGCCGCGTCTAAATGCTGGGACTCCTCCAGTGTGAGTCTCGACCGGAGTTCGACGAGCTCTGCCTCTAGCTCCTCCTCCGTCTCGCAACCCGCGTTGTGCGGCCCGTCGAAGAAGTTGATCAGGTCGACGCGCTGAAAGGCGTGTTGCAATAGCCAACTGGCCAAGAGGTGCTCCGACCCCGTCTCGAACAATTCCGTGTGACCGAGCGCCATGTCCGGGTCCTCGTTACGCTCCGCGTCGAAATAGAACTCCGCGACCTGCTCCTCGAAGCTCCTGCCCTCGACGGCGGCCTCTGCCTCGATGAAGCGACGGAATTGCTGCGCCACCGTGTGATACCGAGTCTGCTGGATCACCAGCTCGTCACCGTGCTCGCCCCGGCGAAAAGTGACGGAGAGCATCACGGATCCTCCAACCAGCGCAGGGGCTTACCGAGCGACTTAGCGAGGTCGATGGCGCGCTGCGTGCTGTGCCCCACATAACCTTTGACGTTCACGACGAAGACCTCGGTCGCGAGCGAGACCTTGTCGAGCATCAGGAAGTCGAGGCTCTCCTTCTGCTCGTCGGTGATCGGCACCTTGTCCACGTGGTGCCAGAAGCCGGCGAGCAGCACGATGCTCCCGCGCAGGGTCTCCTTCTGCGCCACGCCCAGGTGGTGGTCCTTGAACTTGCTGGAGCCCACGATCGCTACAATTCGACGTTCCATGCCTTAACCTTCCCTCTCAGCCGCCGCCATGCTCCTCGACGACCCCCGCCGCAGCGGACGCCTTGTCGTAGTCCTCGTCGTGCACGTAGGACAGCTCGCTGAATCCGCTGACCGAGTAGCCGATGAGCTGCGCGAACTGGACGTGGTCCTCGCGGAAGACTCCCGGGAGCAGCGCGATCTGGTTCATGTCGATGCCGCCGTTGTCGAGCAGGTACTTCACGATCGCGTTCGGCTTGAAACGGATGACGTCGTTCCCGTCGTCCTCGATCGGCTGCAGCGGGTGAGGGAGTGCCAGGCGCTTGTCCGTCCGCCCCTGCGCCTTCATCGTCCTGCCGCAGTGCGGCGGTCGGATGGCACTCTGGGTAGACTCCACGTGACCGCAGTTCGCGCACCAGTATCGGAAGAAGTCGGTCATGGTCGCCACCCCTGCTTCAACAGTTCGCCCTCGACGTCCGGCGGCGTCCAACCCTCGGGCTTGAGACGTTTCCCGTCCTCACGCACGGGCCCGGTGAGCTTCGCCATGTTCGCGCGGTGGACCTCGCCAGCCACGGGCCCTCCATCGACACCGAATTCGAGGCGAGTGCCCTCGACTACGTAATCGACGTCGGCGAGAGCGTCGACGAAAGCCGGGAGGTCAACTCGGACGACGCCGCACTGGATAATCAGGTCAAGCATCCTGCGACACTGCGGGATAATGCTCGTCTCGTTAGGCAACGCGGACTCAAGCAATTCGAGCGTCTCTTCAAGAACGAGACGGAGGCGCAGCCGCACCCTCTCCTCCGGCGGGACCTGGGGCCTGTCGAGCACGGGCACGCCCATCGCCCGGTAGAACTCGGAGACTTGGTAGCGCCTGTCCACGGCCCGCCGTTCCTCCAGGAGCCGGGTGTTGGCCTTCTGCAGTTCCGTGACCATGTGCTCGGCGACGTCGAGCCGCTTGGAGATCTCGCAAACGAGAACATTTCTCATGTCCGCCGGAGTCAGAAACCGATCTATGAGCTGATCTAGGCAAGCGTTTGCGAGTGCTGTGCCTTCTTCAATTTCAGTCTTCGTGTCAGCCATTCCGCCCCTCGTACTCCTCCAAGAGCAACCGAAACAGCTGGTAAGGGTTCGCGCTCAGCTCCGGCGAGACCTCGACCGTGAAGCCCGCCGCGGCCTTGTGCCCGCCCCCGCCCGGCTTGCTCTTCGCGAGCGCGCCGACGTCGTAGCCGGTGTGGCTACGCATCGAGAACTGGAGCGTGAGCTTGCCGGCGTCCACACGGTAGTGGAAGCCGACAACGAGGTTCGTGGCCCAACCGATCTCCGCGAGCTGCTCTTCGATCTCCACCGCGTCACTGGTCGTGCTCACGCCCTGGAACACGAGCACCCTTGTGCCCTTTGACGTGGTGAAGCGGCGGGCCTCGCCGATCGACTTGCGCGCGGCCTGCTGTTGCTTCTCGATAAGAACACGACCGAGCAGGCGATAATCGTCACCATCCTGATCAAAGAAAGAGGCAAGGTGCAGGTCCTCGAACGGGAAGAACAGCAACAACGCGGCCTGCTCGCACGCCTCCGCCCAGCGAGGGTCGGCCGTCTTCCAGGTGTCGCGAATGGCCGCGAGCTCAGCGAAGTTTCGGACCTGAGCCCGCCCCACGTCGTCGGACAGGTCGTACTCGTCGGCGAAGCGCTTCCACACCTCCGTGTACGCGAGCCAGGCCCCGCACTCGTTCTTGTCGTTCAGGCCGAAGACGCCGAGCCCGGCCTCAACAAACTTCATAGTGATATCGCGCTGCGTGGGATGGTGATCCAAAATCTGGCTACGAACTCTCAGAAACTCTTCAGCTCGATTTTCTAGTGGAGTAAAATCAACGAACAACATTCCCGGCTCCGCGGGCAACTCGACGAACTCCTTCGTTCCATGCTGCATGAACAGCACGCGCGCGTCGGGGAGTGCGTCTTTCAAAATCAAAGCCGAAGCGACGCCGTCCGGACAATTTCTATGGGACACGACAGTTTTGACCGATTTCAAGGCATTGATGCTAAGAGACATGATTCCAGGTTTCTCCTCTCGCAATCTGTCCGATTGTTCCGGGCTTCACACCGTAACGTAGCGCCAGGATCTTTTGCCGTTCACCCATCGACCTGAAGTGTCTCTGCCAGGGCGATGGCACCGACCATGATCTGCTGCCGGAGGCTCTCAGAGCACCCCTCTGCACGGAGTTGCGCCAGCATCGTCGCGATGATCAGCTGGGACACGTTGCTCGCTGCATCGTCGAAAGACGTTTCCGGCGAGCTCGTCTGGATGTCCTTCACGCACTGCTCCACGAGCGCCCGCAGGTCGGCGCCGATGCGCGTGGATATGATGGCCACCGCCGCCTGAAGCCTCTCGGCCTGTTCTTGAGTGATGTTCACGTGCTCTCCTTTTTTCCTTTTTGCGGTCGATCTCCGCTTGGGTGTCGCAGTATTAGGAGCCCTACGCAGCTGGAAACCACAAGAGGCCTTGGATCTTTCTGAGCACTTCTTCAGGCTCCGCCTCGCCCGGGACTAGGGCGGGGTCACCGAGCGCCGCAGTGACGTCGCCCAGGAACTGGACCAGCGCCCGGTATCGCTTAAGCAGTGCCCTGAGCGCGTCGAACGCCAAATCGGGATTACGCTCAACGCCGAGCTCGTAGGCGACGGCGTTGCGGAAGGTCTCGAACCTGGCCAGCTTAGCTCGGTCTCGCTCCTCCGTCTCACGCAACGCCGCGAAACTCGGCGCCGTCGCGTCCTGCTCGAGTCGGTTGAGCCGCTCGTCGAGCTTCTCCAAGACCTCGACGACGAGGTGCTCGACCGCGCTGTCGTCGTCGAGGAGCTCACCGCGCCGGAGCTTCTGCAGGAACCCGCGCAACTCCGCGAGCTGCTTCACCGCCCCGCCCCGATCGCGTTGCTCGGCCCGCTCCAGGGCGTCCCGCGGTAGAAGTACGCGCCGCGCCAATTTCCTGTAAAGCCGGCGGGCATGCTCCCGTCCCAGGCCTCGATCTGGGCGCGAGTCATGCACACGCCCTTGGTGCGGTAGCGCTTGCCGTAGACTTCTTGATCCCGCGTGCGCGAACGGCGGAACGGTTGGCGGTCGTCGGTCATGTCTTTGGTACCTTTTCGCAACAGGGCATCGGGTCGCCACAGTGTGCACAGAACGCCGTCCCGTATCGCGTCGTGAACGACAGTCGAAGGACCCCGTCAGTCATCGTCCAAGAGAGTTGACTGCCGCCTATCTCAGCACCGAAGACCGCACCCAATAAAGAGCTAAGCGCTTCGGGCTCTCCACGTGCGAGTGCCACGACCGAGACAGAACGACGCAGATTCAACGCCTCGACCTCTAACTTTTTACTCATCGCTGCCTAGCTTTCTGAATGGCCCTCGCCCGCCGCTCTCGGTGCTGCCCCGTGAGCCCCTCCTGCACTGCCGCGACCGCCCGCTCATCCACGTCCTCGTGCTCGAGCGCGCTCCGGACCAGGAACTTCACCGCCGCGATGCGCGACCACTTGATGCCAGTCTCCCGCGTCTTCCTCGCGGCGTAGCTGTCGATCTGCCAGAGGAACTCCGGGGTGAAGCGGAAGGAGACGGGAAGCAGTTTCCTCATGTGTATCGCTATGTATATCGGCCGTAGCGCGGTGTCAAGGTTTTAAAAACCAATCATCGCCCAACGCGCGGGCCAGGTCGCACAACCTCCGATGCCCCTGCGCCGTCACGTGCGCCGTCGTGGGCACCGTGACCGTCGCCGTCTCCGCGATGACGTCGATGACGGCGGTGTGCCACGGGCAGGGCAACGGGTAGCCACACACGAGCTTGAGCGCGTCGCGGTCTGGGCGTTCGCAGGTCAGTGCTCTCTTTCGGTTCATCACTTCGGCCACTTCCTAGGGTCGCCCCAGTCGAGCAACACCGCGAGCAGCGTCATGTGCTCCCAGCGCGCCTTGTCCTGCAGTCGGCGAAAAGCTGTCCCATCAGCCTCTCGCAGCTCCTTCAACAACCGCCGCACTTCTACGACGTCCATCACTTTACCGAGCCCTCGACGTCACGACGGGCGCCTTCGTGAACCACACGCCCGGGATCGCGGGCTCCCCCGCAGTGGACGCGACGTACGCCTTGATCTTGTCCGGGTCCGGCGAGCAGAACTCGGCGGGCACCATCTCCGGGTTGATGACCTCGAATTTCCAGACGTACCGGACCGAGACGCCAGCGGGTGGGGCGACGGAGGCGAAGGTGGAGAGTGCTTCGACAGCCTCCTCCGCAGTAGAGGCACTGGCAGCGACCTGGTAAGCCTCCGCGTTCTCCACTTCCTTGCGTTCGAGGTAGCCCGCGATCTGCTCCTTAAGGTTCTTCTCAATCTCCTCGAACCGCTCCCTCGCCGGACGAAACAGATCGTTCACAGCCTTCAGTGCTTGATTGAGCGGGACCGTGATCTCCTTGCGCTTCTCCTCGATGAGCTTGTACCGAGCCTTCACGTCGCGCAGGATACCCGCGACGAGCTCCTGGTCCTCGCTCGAGGTGATGACGAAACCCTGCGTCTCGTTGAACCACTCGTTCGCGATCACGAGCTGCTCTTTAGCAGCGGCCTGCGCCTGGGCGTGCGTGGTATCGGTCTGTTTGGACATCTCCTACTCCTTCTTCCAGTCCCAGGGGATCAACCGCCCGCTCGAGTCGTGCACGGGTTTCGCTTTCTTACTCCACCGACGCGCGAGGAGCGGCTCCACCTTCGGCGGCACGTCGGGGAGGAACTTCTTAGCCCCCTCGCACATGAGGCGGGCGAGCTCCATGGCCGCGTCGTGCGCGCGCTCGTCGTCGTCTACTTCTACGATCTCTTCATCGTGTATGAAGTCCACCGGACGCCCTTCGTAGAGAGGTGACTTAGGCTGCGCGTAACACGCCCAAGCCACGAGGAAGCCCGCATTCTTAGCGGCATCAGCAGCCAAACCTTGAAAGAGGCTGTTGCTCCCTTCGGTATAGGACACGTCTCCACGGAAGCGCTTCACGAAGAGTTGTTCGATCTGCACGTCGGGCTTCTCGCACTTTCGAGCCATCCACTCCGCATAGAGCTTCGACTCGGGCCATGTCGCCTTCCAATACTCCTTCAGGTCCTTCACTTCTTTGTCTGTCAGCTCCACACCGTAGTTCGTGCGCGCGTAGTCCTTGACCCTCGCGATGCCCGCACCGCCGGGGAAGCCGAAATTACACTGTCGCGTGATTACTGGAACCCCTCCGTCGCGCACGACTACCGTGTCATTTCGAGTGGTCAAGCAGTAGACGAGACCTTCGTAAGGGACCTCGACGGGGTACAGGTTTCCTCCGCGCGTCTGATGCCTCATCTTCACTGCGACTTTGAAAGCGTCGTTGTGATGTTCTTGGTGTTTTTTTTCTCTCGTCTTCCGGCTCTTCGAGAGCGTCAACGTCGCAATGGCCTGGAGCACATCTGCGTTCTCTTCAATGACTGAACAATATTGGTAAGCAGTACCCCTCGGAGGTGTATACGAATCCCAAAATCGGGCCTCTTCGAGAACAGCCGCCCTCAACGAAGGAAATAGATCGATCCACCACCAGGGTAGCCGCTTGTCCTGTGTCAACAACGCACGCACATTTTTTTCTACTTCAGGTCCTAGGTAGAACATCGAGATTTGTTGCTTCCGCGACTTCCTGAACCGGAACTCCCCTTCCCGAAGAAGGCTCCTCATGCGATCAATTTTTCTCTTTTTGGTGAAGCCCAGGCAAATCGTACCGTGCTTCTGGTAGCTGCCGTCAGCCTGCACCGCGACCGCGATCCTCAACATCCTCTCATCGACCGAGATTCTTCCCGGGGCCATTCCCGCATTTGCCCAACATCGAAGACCCGACATCTCATGAGGCAAGACTGTGACAACCCGATCTCGGACCGTACCATTTCGATAAACAGCCCTCGTCCATCCACACATACGGTGG
>ERZ1292623.4026-Hain-H51-01um-R1-4026-length-12199-cov-4_pt1 | contig 12199 bp, 12 predicted proteins | sample MGYA00564398_ERZ1292623 | MGnify/ENA primary metagenome ERZ1292623 (study PRJEB36523, sample SAMEA6512633) | groundwater metagenome | collected 2019-01-07 | study: AquaDiva: Metagenomics assemblies of 32 groundwater samples | reverse complement strand
AAAAGAAAACCCCCACCGCCAGCACCAATAAGTTGTCCTCCTAAAGCACCGGCATCAATTCCTGCTTCATACCATTTGTTTATTTTGTCGTTTGTTATCTTTCCTGAGAGTTTTTGCTTATGTTCCCAGTGCATATTCATTAAAACTCCAAATTTGTTAATATCCCCCTTCTTTAAACATTTTGTAATTTCCTCCCCCAGTTCTTTTATAAAATGAAGACTATCGATAACTTTTTTGTCACCATTTTGTGTTGCCTTATTTTGGATGCTTAACACCTCACCGCTTGATCGCTTTATACCGGTAAAAAAAAGAACCAGGCTATTTTCTAAATCTTCTATAGTAGATCTAGAGTTAATCGGCTGGTCTACCTGTACGTGTCCCTTCTTGTCTATTGTAAGTTGAATAATCCCTCCAAATGACGCGAGATATTGGTCCTGTTTTCCGACCGGGTTTTTTAACCTATCTATTTCAATGTGACATGCTTCATCAGCAATAAATCTTGCAGAAACCTCTTCTTTCTTAAATGCATGTATTGCTTTAAGCATTGATACTAAAAAAGTGCTTGATGTCCCCATACCTGTACCCGCAGGTATGTCTGCAATAAAAGAAAGTTCAATCCCCTTATCTATACCACTCAAAAGGAGTGCCTCTTTAATAAGTGTATGTTTTATCCGCGCCGTTGTCTTAACAGTTTCTGATTTTGAATATTTTAGACGAACAAGATCATCGCTTACCGGATGGTTAACAGAAGTAACAATGTATTTATCTATCGCAACAGAAATAAGCTTCCCTCCAAATATTGAGTAATACGAGGGAAGATCAGTGCCTCCCCCTCCGAGAGGAATCCTAAAAGGAGCTCGGGTTATTATCATCCTTACTTCCGATAGTATCACAAATTTTATATGATACAATCGTGGAAATGCTTAAGGGAAAGACAGCTATAGTAACAGGCGGGACCAAAGGAATCGGATTTGCAATTGCAAAAGAACTTGCTTCAAACAACGCAACCGTTGTTATTTGTTCGAGAACCAAAAGTGAACTTTCTCAGGCCGTAAAAGAACTATCAAAAATAAAAAAGTCGTATGGTGTTATTTGTGACGTTTCGCAATTTAACGATTGCAAAAAGCTTATTCGTTTTGCAGTTTCAAAAACCAAAAGAATTGATATTTTGATCAACAATGCAGGAATTTATGGCCCAGCAGGCCTATTAGAAACAAACGACCCAGAGGATTGGCAAAGAGTTTTAGCAGTAAATGTGTTAGGCACTGTTTACTGCACAAAACTTGTTTTACCTTTTATGAAGAAAAGGAAAAGCGGGAAAATTATTAACCTTGCAGGTGCAGGGGTTGGCGGGACAAGATCTTTACCGCGATTTAGCGGATATTATATTTCAAAGGCGGCAATAGCCGCGCTTACGGAAAACCTGGGCGCAGAACTCGAGCCATTTAGCATTCAAGTAAACGCAATCGCTCCTGGAGGTGTGGCTTCAGACCTCAACATGAATCTGCTGAAACTTGATAGATCAGTGCTGGGAAAAGATATGCATAGTATGTTAATGGAGCTTAGGAAAACAGGCGGTACACCCCCTGATCTTGCAGCAAAACTTGTTGCTTTCTTGTGTTTTGCTAAGGCCAACCACATAACTGGGCGTTTGTTAAGTGCAAAGTGGGATTCCTTAGAAAAACTGGGAAGAAAAAGATCTTTTACCAATAATTCTTTTCGGCTTAGGCGAATTGATAATAATATGTTTTTGGAAAAAAAATGAAAAAAATTGGAATCCTAGGCTTATGGCATTTAGGGTGTGTTTATTCGGCTTGTCTTGCGGAAAAAGGACTTGATGTTACTGGATACGATGCCGACAAAGCCGTTGTGGAAAGTCTCCAAAAAGGAAAATCACCAATTTTTGAACCTGGGCTCGAGGATTTGATTAAAAAAAACCTTGGGAAAATGCTGGGATTTACAAATAATCGAAAAGATGCGATCTCGGGGAAAGACTACATAATAATTGCGATAGACACACCGGTTGACAATAAAGACAAAGTACAAATGAAATCAATACTTGATACTTTCAAGTTGTTAAAGAAATTTCTGTCCTCAAAAACTACTGTTGTTGTCTCAAGTCAAGTTCCTGTGGGCACCTGCTCCACTTTGCAAAAAAAGATTAAAAATCTCGTATTGTGTTTGCCCGAGAACTTAAGACTTGGACAGGCAATCGAGATGTTTTTAAATCCCGACAGAATTGTTTTAGGTGGTGATAAAATAGCGCGCAAGAAGTTTTTATCCGATTTTTCTTTTTTTCAGTCTCCGGTTTTAGAAATGAGTTTGGAGTCTGCCGAAATGAGCAAGCACGCCCTCAACTCATACCTTGCCACAATGATTAGTTTTTCGAGTGAGATTAGCGATTTTTGCGAGTCTGTGGGGGCCGATGCAAACGATGTAGTTGCAGCACTTAAAACGGATGCAAGAGTAAGCCCAAAAGCTCCGCTTAGCCCTGGGCTAGGGTTTGCGGGTGGAACACTTGGTAGGGATATCCAAACTCTAAAATATGTTGGGAAAAGGGTAAATTACAATCCAAAACTAGCAAAAGCTGTATATCAAGTTAATAAAGATAGGCTTCCACATCTTATGGAAAAGATAAAAAAGACACTTGGAAAATTAAAGGATAAAAGAATTGGTTTATTGGGACTGACATATAAACCTGGCACAAATACACTAAGGCGTTCACAATCATTAGAGCTAATTAGGATTCTAAGTAAGCATGGTGCTCAGGTGACGTCCACTGATCCGGCTATAAACAAACCAAATTACAAAGAATTTTTTAAAGCGCTTGATGCGATAGTATTAATGACTCCATGGGACGAGTTTAGAAACTTAAAGCCAAAAGAGTTTGGGCCACTTATGAAAAAGAAGATAGTTTTCGATGCCCGAAACTTTTTAGATAAAAAACTTTACGAAAGAGCTGGATTTAAGTGCGTTGGAGTTGGGATATAATTTCAGCGGCCTCCGTATGTGAGTTTACTTTATAATCTGCCTTTGCGCTTTTTGCTTCTGCAATTTTCTCTGGAGCATCCTCGTCATGGATTAATATCACGCTCTTACATCCTGCGGCCCGAGCAGCCTGTACATCACTTGCTTTGTCTCCGTAAAAAATCGATTTCTCCAAATTAATATTATGATCACTCGCGGCGTTCAACAACAAACCTGGCTTAGGCTTTCGGCAATTACCTTTAACTGCAAGCTCCTGTACAACTCCCTGAGGATGGTGGTTGCAAATATATGTTGCTTTAACATCGCAGCCAATTTCCTGAGCAGTTCGTGGACATTGCTTTCTATGGCGTCTGACAACTCTTGAGTTTGCTTTCCCTTTGCAACACCGGGCTGGTTTGGAATCTCAATCGTTTGCCAGCCATTGCTTATTGCAGCCAAAATAACATTCTCTATTCCAGAAACCAATCTCACATCTTCAACGGTCTGTGGACTATCCCAGTTGCCTCCATAATTCACCATGTGACAAATAACTCCATCGCGATCAATAAAGAGTGCCCCTTCTTTCATTTTGTGTTGTAAATTTTATCGATTACTTTCATTACTTCCAATCCTTCTTCTCCGGAACTTAACAAATCACGTCTATTTTTAATTGCTTTTTTAAAGTTTTTCCACTCTTCAGTCCAGGAGTTATCAGATCCTTCAAAATACGTAACTTTTTCTGTAGGTTTATACCCCGGAGCACCTTTTGCAAAAGTTAAAGTTTCTTTTCCGTAAGACCCTCCTAAGCCATTTATTTTTATATATCCTTTTTTCCCATACAGCTCAAAAATAAATTCATTTTTCCATTGCGTCCAGCTTGTATGAAAACTTGCAGTAACTTCTCCTAACTCTAAGGTAACAAACGCGTTATCCTCGAGAGGTTTAATGGGCCAAAATTTTGCTGACAAAGAAGTAGCTATCTTAGTGGCTTTTTTTCCAGTAAACCAATGAACTAAATCTATGATGTGGCATCCTTGGTCTAATAATTCTCCTCCCCCAGAAAGGCTTTTTTGCGCACGCCATTCTTTATCATATCCTGGCCTTGCTCCATGACCGTAGCTTGCTTTGATAAACATTAACTTCCCAATCTTCCCAGCCCTTACCAGTTTATGCGCAGTAAAGATTGCCGGATGGAATCTGTGGTTATATCCGGCCTTATATATAAGTTGTCTTTTCTTTGCCTGAAGCACACATTTGTTTATCTCTTTAGAATTTGCACCCAAGGGCTTTTCACACAAAACATGCTTCCCCGATTTCAAGGCCGCAAGAGTCAGTGGAGCAAGGTACTTGTTAATAGTACATACCAAAACCACATCTATCTTAGGATCTGAAAAGATTTTCTTAGGATCAGAGAAGTATATACAACCAAGTTTTTCTCCAAGCTCTCTAGCTTTGTCAATGTCTATATCAGCAACAGCAACTATTTGGTCTTTACTGTGCCCAGATATCGATTGCGCTCTCTTATTGCCAATCAATCCTGCTCCAACAATCCCTATATTCATTGTTCTGTTTCACCTGATATTCTACTCGTTTAGCTGTAAAATAACAGCTGTGACCAAATTACCACCAATCGCAATACTTGCAGGGGGGCTAGCAACTAGGCTTTATCCAATAACCCATACGATACCAAAGTCCTTAGTTATAGTTGCTGGGAAGCCATTCATAGAACACCAACTTAAGCTTTTAAAAAGCTATGGTGCAGAAGAAATAGTTCTATGTGTGGGAAACATGTCAGAACAGATTGTAGAGTTCGTTGGTGATGGGGGCAGATATGGTCTTAAGGTTAAGTACTCCCATGACGGAGAAACGCGACTTGGGACTGGAGGAGCAATAAAAAAGGCTTTACCAATTCTTGGGAAGATATTCCTCGTAACATACGGCGATAGCTATCTTGAGACACCATTAAGCCCAATAGTTGAAAAGTTTCAAGAAGAGAAAAAAGAAGGGCTAATGGTAGTTTACAAAAATAAGGGCAAGTACGACAACAGTAATGTGGTTTTCGCTAACGACAAAATTATTGCATACGGTAAGAAGAAAAAAACCCCCAACATGCACCACATCGACTATGGAATAGGAGTGTTAACCGCCGTAGCATTTGACCAAACTGACGATGGGCCTTTGGATCTCGCGGACATGTATTCAACGTTAGTTAAGAAAAATCAACTTGCTGGGTTTGAAGTATATGAACGTTTTTACGAAGTTGGCTCTCATTCAGGTCTTACCGAAACTGACGCATATCTGGCCAATAAGTAAATTATCTTCTCGAAGTAAGTACCCACTCGTTCTCTTGAATCCACGAAATCGTTTTTACTACCGCGTCTTCAATTGGAACTTTTGGTTTCCAACCTAGTCTATTTATCCTCTTAGTATCAAGAAGAATCAATGGATTATCTCCAACCCAACCTCTTTCGCCGCCACTGTATGTAATCTTCGGGGAAACACCAAGATGTCGGCAAATCCATTTAACAGAATTATTAACAACGACGTAATCAGGTCTACCAAGATTGTAAATATTAACTTGTCCTTTAGATTTTTCTAACGCGGTAAAAATTGCATCTACGCAATCCTGCACATAAAGATATGACTTTTTCTGTTTCCCATCGCCTAAGACATGAAGTTTTGTCGGATCACTTAATAGTTTTTTGTAAAAATCAAAAACATGACCGTGAGTATATCTCTCTCCTAAAATTGAAACAAAGCGAAAAATAAAAGCCTGGAATCCAAACCCATTGCAATACGCCTCAATTAAGCCCTCACAGGCTAGTTTTGATGCCCCGTATAACGAAGTCTGCACTGGAAAAGGGGCATCCTCAGGTGTTGGGACAACCGTGGCCTCACCATACACAGATCCAGTTGATGAAAATCCTATGCTCTTAATCTTATTTGTCCGCATCGCTTCTAAGACATTTGAAGTCACAATTGTGTTTTGCTCAAGGTCTAGTGTCGGGTGGTCTGTCCCGAATCTGACGTCAGCGTTTGCGGCTAGGTGAAATACAAAATCACATCCCTTCATTGCCCTTTCTAATCTCTTTTGATTCAAAAGATCGCCCTTTACCAAACTGAAACGTCTACTTTTTCTTGCACTGTTTAAAAATTTCAAAAAACCTGTAGAAAAATTATCGTAAACAACAACGCGACAGCCCTCTTTAAGGAGCCTGTCACACAGGTTGCTTCCTATAAATCCTGCTCCCCCCGTTAAAAAAACTTTTTTGTATTTCACGAGGCTAATGGTAACATATGTTACTAAGCATGAAAACATTGACTAAAAATTTGTGGATAACGTTTTCACAGAATTTCGGAGACACCATTCTTCATCCGCAGCATACTGTAATTAAATTTCAGAAGGAGGCGATAAGGGCAGCCAAAAAGTATGCAAAAGGAGATCTGGTCGATATCGGCTGCGGCCGTATGCCCTATCGAAAAGAGTTTGAACCACTTGTGGAATCATACATAGGTGTAGACCACCCAAATATTTCAAAACTGTATACAGGTGGCACAAAGCCCGAGGTACTGACTGATGCAAAAGATCTTCCTTTTGATAATAACTCATTCGACACTGCACTTTTGTTCCAAGTGCTTGAACATGTGGATGATCCGGTAGAAGTTATAAAAGAGGCTGGAAGAGTCTTGAAAAAAAATGGAGCGCTTATTATATCTGTGCCGTTTTTTTACCCGCTCCATGATATGCCCTATGATTGGGGAAGGTATACATCCTCAGCCCTAAAAAGCTTTATTGAAAATGCTGGACTAAAAGTGGTGAAAATTGAGGAACAGGGGAGTTTCCCTGGCTTTTGGCTTCAAATGCTAAATACATTTTTAGTTAAGCGGATTAACGACATTCTAAAAGATATAAAACCCTTATCTATATTGTTACTAATTATTTTAGTCCCCATGGTCCCGTTTGTTGTTATTTTAGTAAATTTACTAATTATAATTGTTTCTAAAGTGGCAAAACTATTTCCAAAGTATCCTAACTATTTTCCCCAAGATTACCTGGTAGTAGCAAAGAAAAAGTAATGAAAAAGACAAAAGTACTCATATTAACAAGTTCTTTTCCAAGAAGTAAGGATGACTGGTGGCAAAGAGCGGTTTTGAGTATCTACAGCAACATGGACTTGAAGAAGCACGAAGTAACCGTTGTTTCTCCTGCAGGTCCTACGCCCGTCTATACTGAAACGATTGATGGAGTGAACATAAAAAGGTTTGATTATTTTTTCCCTAGGTCTCTGCAGCTTCTTACTTCAGGGGAAGGAATACTCTATAGCAACAAAAGAAATAAGATTCTAGGCAAAATTCAGATGATTACTTTTGTTATTGCAGAATTTTTTGCCGCAATGGCCATTATGGCTCGTGAGAAGATTGATATTATCCATGCAAACTGGATTATACCCCAAGGATTAGTGGCAGTCTTGTTAAAATATATCTTTGGTACGCCAGTCATCATTACTGTTCATGGAACTGATATTTTTGCACTCAACAGACTTAATTTTATTAAACGGTTTATTTTAAAAAATAGTGAACTTTGCACCGCCAACAGTTCTTCAACATACGAGGCTGTTAAAAATGTTTATTCTAAGGGCTGGGCAGAGATTGTTGCGATGGGTGTGGATTTAGAGGAATTTCACCCCAGAAATTACGACCTATCGTGGCGCAAGCAGTTTGGAGCAAACCCAAAGATTATCTTAGGTGTTGGGAGACTAATAAAATGGAAAGGGTTTGAGTATCTAATCCGAGCCCTTCCTGATGTGCTAAAGAGATTTCCAAATACGAAACTTATTTTTATAGGTAAAGGCCCAGAGGAAGAAAATTTAAAAGCGATATCAAGAAAGCTAAAACTTAAACTCGATGAAGATATATTTTTCTTTGGTTCTGTGGGACCCGGAATGTTGCCAAAAATTTATGCTTCAGCAGACTTGGCGGTGTCTCCTTCAATAACAATTCCAGAAACTGGGGAAAAAGAAGGACAAGGAAATGTCGCGTTAGAAGCTCGTGCCTCAGGAATACCTGTCATCGCATCAAGATCAGGCGGACTGGTTGATACAATCGACGGTAAAACAAACGGACTCTTATTTGAAGAACGCGACCATATACAACTGGCAAATCAAATTATTTACCTGTTTTCAAATGAATCGGCAAGAAAAAAATTGGCAAAAAAGGGGCTAAAGCACGTGAGAGAAAAATATTCTTGGAAAATAACAAGTTCGAAGTTTATGTACCTGTATGAATCACTTGTTCAAAAACACTAAACTACTGTTTGCCATTTTAATATCGGTATTATATTTCTTTGCCTCATTGTTGACACTGAGCGATTATGGTATCAACTGGGATTCAGCAAGCCATCTTCTCCGCGGCCAAGCTTTTCTACATTATTACATTACTGGTAGAGTAGATTATTCCAACCTCAAGAATTGGAACTTGTATAAGGAAAAGGAAAAAGAAATTAAGGAAAAGACAGCCCAAGATGCGATACCCAGGAACCGACTATATTTCCAAAAAGTAAAGACTATTTTTTTTAGCCCCGATATTCCAAACGATCAAGTTCCAAGAGTAAGTATATATCAGTTATCGAATAACGGACTTCAAGATATTGAAGAAAGGTATGAATACGGACATCCACATATAAGTGACGTAATTGCCTCCTTTTTTAACTATATACTTTTCCAAAAGCTTGGCATTCTAAATGATATTGACTCCTACCGCGTTTACGGAATTCTGCTAGCATCCGCACTCGTGGGGCTAGTGTTTTATTGGACCGCAGTGCTTTATGGAAAGTTCTCCGGAATTGTAGCATCACTGTCTTTATCGCTTTACCCGCTTTTCTGGGCAGAGTCTCACTTTAATAACGAAAAAGACATTCCCGAGACTGTTTTCTGGAGTTTTATGCTATTTTCTGTTTGGCAAGGGATTAGACTAAAAAGCTGGAGATGGGTACTCGTGTCCGGATTATTTTTTGGATTAGCACTAGGTACAAAATTTAACATCCTTTTTTCAGTATTTGTAGTTCTACCATGGCTTATTTGCTTAATTTCTATGAGCAAAGAAAAGTTTGCCCTTGTTTTTACCAAAAAATATATTAAGACTAGCTTCGCCTTAATTGCGGCACCATTTTTGGGAATAATAGTTGTTATTGGAACGTGGCCGGCTTTCTGGTCGGATCCAGTTCATAAGATCTCAAGGATTATAGATTTTTATAAAGATATAGGTACAAACCCTGTCATTGACCCAAAGTTTATTGGCCCGCTTGAGGCTAACACATATGCTATTCAATGGATTTTTTATACAACACCACTAGTAATTGTTAGTTTTGCTGTGGTCGGTCTGTTAATGTGTGCCATAAAGATTATCAAAAAAAGAGACACAAACTCTTTATTTCTTTTGCTGTGGCTAATGGTACCAATTGCAAGAGTCACATGGCCGGGTACTAATATCTATGGTGGGGTTAGGCAGATTATGGAATTTATCCCTGCGATGGCAATAATCGCTGGTATAGGTGCTGTACATATTGTTAAATGGCTGAATAGTCGCACTGTTAAGCTTAAGCCACTTAGCAATCTTGCAATTCAACCATTTCAGTTCTGTATTATTCTATTACTTATTCCGGTATCGCTTAAACTAGTTGAAATCCACCCGAACGAAAATGTTTATTTTAACTCTTTAATTGGTGGGCTTGCCGGGGCTAGGGAGAGAGATTTCCCTTCCTGGGGTGTTTCATTTGGCGCACCCTACAGAGAAGCTATTGATTGGGTAAATAACAATGCCGAACCTGGAGCAAAACTGACTCTTACTGAAGTATTGAGTAATATACCGGGAATATTTATTCGACCAGATATAAATTACGGGGACAAGTATAGAAGCGGGTATTTAAGGCAAGGCGAGTATGTTATATCCTTGAAATTTGATGGGGTGGATAAGCGTTCTTATCTCGACATGTATCTTGAAAGAATGGTTAAACCTGTTTATAAAATAAAGGTGGACGAAGTAACAATCCTTAAAATATGGAAGAATGATAACGAGCACCTCAATAACCAATGGGAAAAGGAAGAAACTTTGGTTAATGTACAAACTGTTAAGGAGGACTCCGGCCTTCTGTTTGATCTTAAAAAGAACGTAAAGTTATCCCGCCTAGAACTCGACTACCAAGAAGATGCCAATTGTTCAGAATTATCCAGTGGATATCTTATGATCTCAAAAGATAATATAAATTGGGAAAGGGTGCCTGGTGTTCTTCCGGAAGAGGTAAGAATTGACGTACTTGGAAAACAGCCGAAAAATGGCAAACTGATCGAACCTTTCGCGGGTCAGAAGGCAAGATATGTCAATATTCTTTTGTCCCCACCAGATGCTTGTCTCAGGAATGTCGAAAGAGTAAAATTCTATCACTTTGATATTTAAGTTATTCAAAAAGGTCGCGTATCCATTTCGCGGCCGTCATTTAAACAGATTTAAAATAGTTAGAACTGCTTTAAACCTTACGCTTCGCCTTATAAAGCCACCCTACGTGATAGTTGATAAGAACCGAATGTTCTTGGATAAAGACGACAGTATGCGCTTATCGATTGTAGGAGTTTATGAACCCACAACAGTTAAGCTTCTCCAAAAAAAGGTTAAAAAGGGCGATACCGTCATCGACATTGGTGCTCATATTGGATACTACACTCTTTTGGCTGCAAGAAGAGTGGGGAATAAAGGCAAGGTTTATGCTTTTGAACCCAACAAAGACAATCAAAGGCTTCTGATAAAAAACTTGACTGCAAACGGCTATAAAAATGTTGAGATCATCGACAAAGCAGTTGCCGAGAAGCCAAGCAAAGCAAAGTTATTTTTATCAGACGTTAGTACGGGGATGCACAGTCTTATTAACATAGATGACAGCAAAGAGAGTACTATTGTTGATATCACAAGTATTGACGACTTCTTCGGCAAAAAAGTACCAAAAGTGTCAGTTATTAAAATGGATATTGAGGGTGGAGAATATGCCGCAACGAAAGGAATGCGCAAGCTAGTAAAGAAAAATAAAAACATTACACTCTTTACTGAATTTTCACCATTTGTAATAAAAAAATCTGGAAAATCGCCCATCGGATTTTTAAACCTTCTTAAAAAGTACGGATTTGAACTTTACTCAGTTGATGAGATGAATGGAGAAGTTAGGCTGATTAATCCAAAAAAGTTCGTCAAAAATTTCCCATTCGACAGAGACTGGCATATTAATCTAATGGCTATTAAGAAGTAGATTTTCTACAAACTGCAACAATTCCCAGACCAAACGGCAAGTCAATATAAGGCACAAGTAGAGATTCTAAAGACAAAGGGAATAGTAAGGTTTTGTTTACAAGCTCACTTAAGGAACCTACTCCAGAGGATACCTTATCTTGCACCATAAACCCTTCAGCAAGTTGCTTTAAAATAGCCAAAGGCAAGAGAATCATGTTAACAAAAGTTAACCTTTCAAGCGCCAACCCCGATTTTACAATCTTGCTCCCTAGCTCGTCAGAGGAATACCGCTGTCTTGTGTGAACATATTTATCATGGTTAAGATGCAGCCATTTATTAGCTGGAACACGTATAATCGCAAATCCTCCAGGTTTAAGAACCCGCTTGAACTCCCTCAAGGCACCAAGGTCACTCACCTTTCTGTGGTATAGAACATCCATACAAACAACAAGGTCAAAAGCCTCGTTTTTAAATGGAAGTTTGTTTACAGAAGCAAGTTTTGCTTTAACTCCACGTTTTTTCGAATATCGAATTGCCTCAGTACTAATATCAACACCCCAAACATCTCCAAACTTTTCAAGCTTTTTTGCAAGAAGCCCGGTTCCGCATCCTGCGTCTAAAATTTTTGTTTTCGTTCGGTGAGTCCTTAGATATTTTCTAACAAGCGCTAGTATTATGTTGTGGTTAGATACATAAAAAAAATGAGAGCCCTCATTTGTATAAATGTTCTCGTACTCCTTAAGTTCCATATTTAGGGCTTGTCAAAAACCATTAACCTCATCCACAAACGCAAGATGTCCCAATATGTAGCCAAAATTTTCAGGGGCTTAAAAAACTGAGATTGGCCGTATTTTCTATCATAGTGGTGAACCGATACCTGCCGAAAAACCCCTCCCGCACGTTCTGCCTTTTTAACAAGTTCAATGCAAATTGATCCGCTGCTGCTTTTTAAGTGTAT
>ERZ1292623.4025-Hain-H51-01um-R1-4025-length-12199-cov-6_pt1 | contig 12199 bp, 15 predicted proteins | sample MGYA00564398_ERZ1292623 | MGnify/ENA primary metagenome ERZ1292623 (study PRJEB36523, sample SAMEA6512633) | groundwater metagenome | collected 2019-01-07 | study: AquaDiva: Metagenomics assemblies of 32 groundwater samples | reverse complement strand
GGGATAGAAATTTTGGATCAAGGTCTGTTACCAAATCAATTATTGGATAGAGCTGAGGAAAATCAGCCTTGCGCACTTCTTGCGTGCCGACATACTGGTGCGCCTTAAGGTAATAAAGGTCTGCAATAACATTATTATACCCAAGCACAGCAACCTTCATGTATTGCCCAGAAGGCACAATGATATCTATGCCCTCTTTTTTATGTCGCTCTTTACTGGCATCCATGTTTTTCTGGATTTGAAAGGCAAAAAAAAGACATATCAAAATTATAATGGGCAAAATTACGGGGAATAATATTTTTTTATGTAGGGGCACGGCGCGCCGTGCCCCTACATTAATTTGATTTTTCTGGGTTTTCATTATCCAATTCCCATTTCAATGGATTATTATTAATATATTCCCTGATTTCGTTTAATTCATTTTCATTGCGGATGATGTGGTTATAATAATTGCGTTGCCAAAAGAAATTATAATCATTCTGCTTGCTCCAATGGGTTACAGCGGTTTTATATGTACGAATTATGGAGCCAATTGATTTTGGAATAATATGTTGGAATTTATTTCGTAGGGGTTCAAAATTTTGAACCCCTACATTGTTCAATAATAAAATTCCGTGTATATGATTTGGCATTACACAAAATTCATCCAATTTTACATTCTGAAAATGTTTGGGAATTTCAAACCAATAATCAAATACAATCTTCCCGATTTCCGATAATATCATTTTGCCTTTAATAATGCTGCCAAGAACACATTCTTTGTTTCGTACACAAATCGTCACAAAATATGCCCCATTCTGTTTATAATTATAATCCCTTAACCTGATCGTTCTGCGGCGGTGTAGTTCTGGAGTATAAGCCTTAGGCAATAATCTATCCTACCATCATTACTTCATCCAGTTTTTTTTCAAACACCTTGAGCATATTCTGTATAGCATCCACTTCTTTTTCCTCAAAATATTTTTCACCGCATTGTGTGCAAACATAAGCAGGAATCTTTTCAATAAAAAGATGATAGCCTTTTCTATCAACTGTATAGGCAACGGTTGACTTCTCCATTTCTCCTTTACATAATAAGCATTTCATATTTTTCTCCTTGTCTTAAAGTCTGGCTCCCACTTCTCCAAAGAAGGAACATATGTTGTTATTATAGCAAGATACTCTTCTTTGGGTGCGCATACCACATGAAGAGACCTTTTATTATGTGGCATTCCAAACATCAAACAACTATGTCCTCTTTTATCTTCTGGATAATCTTCTATTATTTCACCATTTAATATCACAAATCTTACTTCATCAGTTGTTATAATTATTTCTTCTGCGTTCATCTCGTCAAGGGCGTGAAGTGTATAGAAAATTTTCTTTTCCGCAGATTGTTTTATTAAATGAACGAAGTCCAAAAATAATCTTATTATAAATTATATCAACTTTTTGTGGATTATCAAGGAGAAAAAAGTAGATGGGGCAGACATGAAGTAGGGGTTCAAAATTTTGAACCCCTACATTGCTCTACAGCTTTAAAAGCCCCTTTATTATCTCAGCCATTACAGGGTTCATGAGGGTCAGGGCAATAATCATGAGAATGATTAAAAAATTGAGTTTCATCTCTACCCTTTTGAGTTCTGCCTCAAACAGCCCCTTTGTAACAAATTCCTTACTTATCCCATCAAGGAGTTCATCCTTCGTAACCTTCCACTTGTATTCTGTGGTATCAGAAATTACACTCTCAAGGGCTTTTACAACCTTCCTTGCCCCTTCCTTACCAAGCCCTTTCTCAAGCTCCTCATAAGCCTCAATCGGTATTGTTACTGGCATAGAAACTCTCCTTATTCCTTAATCACACTCAATCAAGGTTCTAATTAATTGTTTAAATCATATCATTTTTTTATTTTATTATCAAGGAGAAAAAAGTAGGCGGGACAGGCATTTTATTATTCGGCGGGCAAAGTCCACCTTACTGTCAATAGATTCCCGCTCAGAAGCTCAGCGGGAATGACATATTTGGAGGGTTTTGCAGGAGCTTTTTCGATTTGTAATTTTGCTTTTTAATTTTTTATTTTTGCATTTTTAATAATCTGTGTTCTTACTTATCTAATCCCGGGCCCACCCTCTACAATTGTGCCATAAGCGGCAATAGCAGTTGCATGAAATGCTTCTGCATCTGGCGCAACATTATCTAATCCTCCAGTAGCAATAGCAAAAACATGATGATTCCCATCACCATCAAGATCACCCATTGCAGCAATGGTGACACGAGCAGCGGCATTTGTAGAATTTACACCATATTGATAGTATGTAGCATCACCTGTTGGTCTAAAACCTAATGGATTCCAATTGGCTATATCAGTTCCTGCTACCCAAGCTGTTCTTTGTTTTCCCAGTGATGCTCCTGGCCAAGCAGCAGGGGCAATATTACCTCCTGAGCAGCAGGCAATATTATATGTATTATTCTCCGCAAACCACGACTCTTGCAGCGTCCTTATGCCATTTATATTTGTTGTCGCCTCTGCTGTTTTTGCGTTGTAGACATAATTATTATAAACAGGTATTGCCACTGCAGCAAGAATGGCGAGTATAGCAACTGTAACCATTAATTCAATTAATGTAAACCCTTTTTCCTTCATAATAAAACCTATCATCCCAAAACCCTCCTTCCTCAAAATACCAGCTTTAACTTAAAATGCCCCTCCACCTTCTGTAATATTCCTAAATGCATCAGCGCCATATACTAAAGTGCAACCTACGGGGTGATTAGGCACATAAGCTGCCGGGTCGCCTGATGCTACAGGTAAGCCATATTGATGATTTGCTCCATCGCCATCTATATCTGTTCGTGCCCAGATAGTAACACCATCAACAGCATCAGTAGTTATTGTTGTATATTGTCCGAATGTAGCACTTCCATCAGGTGACCAGTTGGTTCCACTTATCCACTCGCTAACCTCCCCTGCTGCCCAAGTAGATTTTTGTGTTGGAGTCCATACACCAGGGGCTAATGCAATACTTGAAAAAGAGTCCTGCGGTTTGAAAACTGCAGAAGTTGGCAATGTAAAAGCCAACGCATACTTACTTATCTGTCCATCTTTTATTGCTTTAATACTAACTGGCACCTCTGCCATCCTTGACCTATTCATATAGTTAATATACATTGGTATAGCAACACCAGCTAAAATACCTAAAATAGCAACTACCACCATCAATTCAATTAATGTAAAACCCTTCTCTCTCATCTCTTTTCCCTCATCCCTATTACCTCCTTTAAATACTAAAATGCTCCGCCACCTTCTGTCAAGACATTCTGCGCAGCAGGTGCAGCAGGAGCACTCACTAATCCAACAACAGGCTCACCCAAGTAAAGAGCAGCACCTATTGACAGTGAATAAGTATGGAGAACTAAATCTCCATCTATATCCGTCTCAGCCCCTATAGTACATCCGGCTGCTGGAACAGCAGCATCCACAGCATAATTAGCAAATGTTGCACTTCCAGAAGAACCCCAACTAACAGCAGCTGCATATATATCGGTGTCTCCAAGGGCTCCTACTGGAGTCCATGGCCTCGTTACTGTAGTTGCAGCACCAGCAGGCGTTGATGCAAGCACAGGATAGTTACCACCCGCTTTGCCAGGCCAAGCGCCTACAGCGCCGAGAACCCGAGGCAGATTTGATATAACACCCTTTTTTATTGCATCAATACTTACAGGCGCCTCTGCCATCCTTGCCCTATTCTGATAGTTAATATACATCGGAATCGCCACTGCAGCTAATATGCCGAGGATGGCGACGACTATCATTAATTCAATTAATGTAAAACCTTTCTCCCGCAACTTTGACTCCTCCTTATTGAGCCTAACGAAAATCTTAAAAGAAGAATCCGCCCTGGAATATCCTTCTCTCAGGGCGGATTACATTCATGAGACAACAGATTCTACATCTAAGTTAAAATGCTCCGCCACTTTCAGTCAAGACATTTTGCGCAGTAGGCGCAGCAAGAGCGTTCACAATTGTTACAGTTTCTCCTATATAAGTAGCGGCACCTATAGATAATGCATAACCATGTTCAGCACCATCAACATCTATATCTGTCTCTGCTCCTATAGTACAACCGGCTGCAGGCGCTGCTGATGCTACAGCGTATTGAGCAAATGTTGCGATTCCAGCAGGATTCCAGCTAACCGCAGCAGCATATGAATCACTGTTTGTACCACCTCCAATAACACCCCATGGCAATGTTGTTGAGCCTAAAGTACCTGCAGGTGCTACACCAAGGACAGGATATTGATTAGCTAATTTACCAGCGAATACGGTACCAGCAGCGCCGAGTGTCCGGGGCAGATTTGATATCACGCCTTTTTTTATTGCATCAATGCTTACTGGCGCCTCTGCCATCCTTGCCCTATTCTGATAGTTGATATACATCGGTATTGCCACTGCGGCCAAAATACCAAGTATGGCGACAACTATCATCAACTCAATTAATGTAAAACCTTTTTTGTTCCTTAAATTTTTAAACATCTTAAAATCCTCCTTTTGATTTTTTGTAGGGGTTCAAAATTTTGAACCCCTACATTTAATATAAGTCCTTTTTATTTTTTTTGCCCCTTTTTACTTCACCTCCTTCTGGAGCTAATATCTCTTTTGGTATTGTTTATTGTAAGGGTTCAAAATTTTGAACCCCTACATTATCAACCATCATGTATATTTTATATTGCACTTTCCATGCCAGAAGGTTGTAAAAGGGCTTGAAAGAAATTCTCTTTATAAAACAATATATTATATCGTAGGGACATGCCATGGCATATCCCTATCTATCTATTTTCCTACAATCTTTGCCCCTAAAACTGACAATTTTTGGCAGTGGCTCTTATTATAGGACATGGTGCCATGTCCCTACTATTCTAATCTCCTTTGTGTTTTAATTCAATTACTCTTTTTCTTACAATATTCAAAAATTCTCTTAATGCCTGTTCAGGTTTATCGGAAAGATTGCTTTCTACCACTCTATCCTGTGCCCCATCATGACAATATATTCATTCTCAACTATATCTTTAAGCAGCTTGTAGAGTTCTAATATCGCTTTCTATTTCCCTTATCTCGGCTTCAATATTTTTTATCTCAATAAGATCTTCCCATGCTGGATGTTCAGAAATCACACCTTCTTTAATCTTGCTCTCTAACTCTTCTACTGTGTTAACTTCATATCTTGCAAGGATTTCAACCCTTTCAATCTGAAGATTTCTTTTTTTCTCTTTCATGGCAAGTGTAGAACCGAGTTTAATAAACTCCTCCGGAGACATTGCATATTTTCTTGATAATTTCTCAATAGTTTCTATACTGCCCATTTAATCCTCACTCCTTCCTTTATAATATTTTTTTAATCTTTCAATCATGGTTTTAATCCTACCCCTCAAACACCTCTTTAATCTCCACTGTTAAACCTTCTATGATTTTTGATTTTGCCATTCCTGTCTTTCTTGCCTTACAGAACTCTTTATATATGCCTTTTTCTATAGTCAATACCTCTACAGCCTTTTCCTGCGGAAAGACCAGCCAGTATTCCTTTACACCGTATTTTTCATAAACCTCACGCTTCTCTATTGTGTCATAAGATGCGGTTGAAGGGGAAACAATTTCTATGACTAAATCAGGACTTCCAATAATCGCAGCCTCTTTAATAATGTCGCGCCTTTCATTGCTGACAAAGAGTATATCAGGCTGAACAACAACATCTTCTGCAAACACTACATCTGTAGGTGCATATAAAATCTTTCCGAGCTTTTTATCCCTAACATATTTGTTAATAAAAAAACCTAAATTATCTAATATTCTTTGATGAATTGTAAATGGCGCTGGTACCATTATAAGCTCTCCTTTCATCACCTCATACCGCTTCTCATCATCTATCAGGAGATAGTCATCGTAGGTGCATTTTTTTTGTATCGTCAAAGTATTCATAGTCATTGCCTCCTTACTCCTTCTTTTCCTGTCCAATCTCCCCCATGCTCCGTGCTCTATGCTCCATACTCTTTACTCCTTCTTCTCCTGCCCTGCCTCATTGCGTGGTATATATAGTATTTGGCCCGGATGGAGTATCTTTGGGTCCCTTATCTGCGAGCGGTTGCCTTCATATAAAAGCTTCCACTTGGCCGGGTCTCCGTAAACCTCATCCTTTGCAGCAATAGACTCTAATGTATCACCGTCTTTTACCTGATATGCTGTAAGGAGCATCTTTTTTTCTTCCATGCTTTCAGGAGAATTTTCTTTCTTCTTATTTTTTTCCTTCTCTTCTAATTGCTTCATCTTTGACCTGATACGGTCTTCTTTATCAGGGTCGCCAAAGCTTGACTCTTTGTATTTTGCCTTTAGTTTGTCGTTCTTTGGGTCTATCTCAAGTGATTTCAGCCATGCCTCTCTTGCATCATTTTTTCTTAATTTTTTAAGATATATATCTCCAAGGTGCTCATACATAACAGGGTCGTCTGCAGCAATTGTAACTGCCTTTTCAAGTATCTCCAATGCATCATCTATCCAGCCTTTTTGAAAATACGCCCATGCAAGGCTGTCTAAAAAATATCCGTCATTCGGCTTTATTTCAAGCGCCCTTTTGATTAATGAGATTGCCTCATTGAGATTCACACCCTTTTCTGCATAGGTATAGCCGAGATAGTTAAGCGCATTTGCATGTTTTGGATTAAGCTTTATTGTCTCCTTCATTTCTGAGATGCACTCATCTTTTTTGTTCAGCTTATCGTATGCAACGCCAAGATTGAAATGAAGCTCGTCAAATTTTGGGTCAATTGATAAGCCTTTTTGCAATATATCTATTGCATCGTTATATTTCTCAAGCTGGATATATGTTACGCCAATAAACAGATAAACATCTGCCTTATTTGGATTATATTCAAGCGCCTTCTTGAAATAATCCAACGCCTCATGGTGATTTCCCTCTTTGCTATTAAGATATCCAAGCCGCACTATGGCCTCTATATTCTTAGGGTCTAATTCAATAACCCTTTTATATTCCTTTATAGCCTTATCTGACTCCTTAATCTCCTCATATATGGTGCCAAGATAATATCTGACCTTTGCATCATCAGGCCTTGCCATCAAGACCCTAACAAACTGATCTGCTGCTTCTTTATATCTCTTTTGCTCAACATATATAAGACCTATCCTCAGATGTGCATCAGGATTATTCGGGTCAAATTCCAATACCTTTTCTAATTCAGTCAGTGCATTAATAAAATCATTCTGCTGCAAATAAAGCTGAACCAGCCTGCCCCTCGCCTCCCTGTCGTGCATATCAACTTCATCTAAGAGCCTTCTATACTCTTTGATTGCATCTTTATATTTCTCCTGTGCCTCATAAACAATGCCTATTCCAATATAGGCAGGCTTAAATGCAGGGTCAACCTTTAATGCCTTTTTATAATAACCTACTGCCTTCCCCATCTTCTTCCTGTCAAAGGCAATACGGCCGAGATAATAATAGCCCAAAGGAGAAGAGGGATTAATGCTGATACCCTTATTGATTATCTCCTCTGCCTCGTCGTATCTTTTTAATGAGCCATACAAAAGCCCGAGATTCAGATGTGCCTCTATCTTATATGGATTTATCTCAATTATCTTTTTGAATATTGCAATGCCTTTATCAGCCTTTTCTGTATTTGCGTAGATTTCGCCTAATAACAACAGGGCTGGAAAATACTCAGGGTCATTCTGAACAGCGCGCTCTGCATAAGCAGTTGCCTCCTCAAACTGCCCCTTTCTTGCAATGAGAGTCGCAAGCCTGGTAAGCAATGTAGGGGAATCTTTGTCAAATTCTAAGGCTGTTTTATACTCTTTGATTGCAGAGTTTATATCCTCAAATTCAAGCCTGTATCCTAAAATAAAGTGATAATATGCATCTGGATGTGAAATCCTTATTTTCTTCTCTTCCAGACCCTTCTTTTCCGCAGTTATGGCCGGTTTTATCTCTGCCTTCTTTGCAGTTGCACAGGAAGAAAGGAATATAACAACTGTACTCAAAAAGATGAAAACTGTGTATTTACTAAGATTTTTTATCATATTGTTATTTAAACATAAGAGGGGTTTTTAGTCAAGGCAGAAAAAGCCAATAAATGGCAAATGTTAAGGCTTTATTCGTCGTTCCTGCCCCTTTTGTCATTCCTGCATGTTTTTTAGCAGGAATCCAGTCTTGTCTAATTATGGATTCCCGCCCAGAAACATCGCGGGAATGACATGTATGAAATGCCTATTGGAACGATATGTAAGAGCATTAAACAGTTTCCTGCTGATTATCTGATGCTTCTGCAGAGGCAGCTACAGGAATTTCCTCCTCCTTTAACTCCTGAAACTCCCTTAATGTTGGAAGGTCTGTCAAATCCTTTAGACCAAAATACTGTAAAAATTCCGGCGTTGTTCCGTACATCATGGGCTTGCCTACAATATCCATCCTGCCGATTATCTTTATAAGTTTTCTTTCCAAAAGGGTCTTTATCACACCGCCTGAATCAACGCCCCTTATCTTCTCCACCTCAGGTTTTATTATCGGCTGTTTATATGCAATTATTGCCAGCGTCTCCATTGCAGGCTTTGAAAGCTTTGTAGATACCTTTATCTTGTTCAGCTTCTTTATCCAGTTGGCATATTCAGACCTTGTTGTAAGCTGATAGCCGTTTGCAATCTCTACAAGCTGCAAACCCCTATACTCTTTATTGAATTCATCCTTTAATTCAGAGGCAAGCCTCTCGAGTGTCTTTTTATCAACCCCTTCTATTACATCCCTTATCCTGTTTAAGGTAATAGGCTCGCCTGATACAAATATCAGAGCCTCTATTATTGCCTTTATCTCTTTATCATCCATCTACATTAACTCCTTTATTTTCATATTTTGTCATTCCTGCGAAAGCAGGAATCCAGTGTCTTTGAAATAATTACTGCTTCAGTTAGAAAAAAGCCTGGATTCCCGCTCAGAAACCCTGCGGGAATGACAAAGAACTGAATTTTTAATTACTATCCTGAGACAAATCCATGCTTTTAAATATCCTTATAACATCAAACTCCTTTACCTGCTGAATCTTGACAAGCCTCAGTTTCACAAGCTCCAGAAGCGCAAGGAACGTTGCTATTACCGCCATCTTTGTCTTATCCTTATCAAATAATTCTGCAAATAAAAGGCTCTCTATATTCTCAATCCTCTCTAATATTACATTCATCCTGTCCTTTACAGAAAGCTCCTCTGAAGCAAATTCAATAGCGCTTTTTTCTGGCAGCCTTTCAATCACACCCTTTAATGCGTCAACAAGGTCAAAGAGGCTGAAGTCAAAAAGCATCGCCTCCTGCTCCGGAGCGCCGTACTCGCTTGTGCTGTCTTCCCTTTTAAATACATCCCTCCATGTGCTCTCCTTTTCCTCAAGAAACATCGCAGCATCCTTGAATTTTTTGTATTCGGTCAGCCTTCGCACAAGCTCTGCCCTCGGATCCTCGCCGTCTTCATCATCCTCATCTGTCTCTGAAGGTGGAAGGAGAGTCTTTGATTTTATATGTATCAGTGTTGCTGCCATTACAAGAAATTCGCCGGCTATATCAAGATTTAAGGTCTTCATCAAATCAATATACTCAAGGTACTGCTGCGTTATCAGGGCAATGGGTATATCGTATATATTTACTTCATTCTTTTTTATAAGATGAAGAAGAAGGTCTAATGGACCTTCAAACATATCAAGTTTTATTTCGTAGCTCATGGTGTATCCATACCTAACATTTGTATTCTGTCATTCCCGCAAAAGCGGGAATCCAGATATTTTTTCTATAAGCAGTAACCTCTGGATTCCGCATCAAGTGCGGAATGACATGATATAATACTATAGAACTGAAATGGTCACTGCCTCTTCAGCCTCTTCAACCTGAACAGATCTTCCCTCTCCCTCTCTTCAAGGGTGGTTCTGATATACCTAACCTGTTTCTTAAGTTCCGGCACTATCACCTCATTTAAAGCATTGATCCTTCTTGTTACCTTTTTAATCTCTTCGCCGAGTATCTTTAGCCTGTTTTCTTCTGAGACCATCTTCAAGATTAAATCAATAACCTTTTCAAAGGCAGCAGCGCTGTCATCTATAAAGGTAGATGTAGAAACAAGCCCGTATCCCCGAACATCAGGGCTTCGCAAAACCTTTTTATATTCTATCTCAGAAAACCTTGTCCCCCAGATATTCCTTTCAACAATATCTACCAAGATATCCCTATGACAAGCAAAGGATGCCGAAGCAACCTTCTCCTTTCCATCCATTCCAATGGCAATAGTGAGCTTATTCACTGCCTCCTGCATATCCTTTCTCAACCTGTCTCTCGCTGAGACAACAGAATCCATTATTGCAAAAAACTCTTTAACAAGGGACTCCCTCTTGCTCCTCAAAAGCTCAAGACCCTCTGATGCTATAGCTATCTGGTCCTTCTTTATGAGAAGGTTCATCCTTGTTGGGCTGACCTTTTCCATAATCAAACATAGGGTCAAGGGTTCAGGGTCAGGGGTCAAGAAAACTCAATGATTTTTTTACTCATGCCCCTTGACCCTTGCCCCTATTTTTTATAATATTTCTCCACAAACTCAGGTTTTATCCTTGTCAGGCTTTCTTTTGGCAGTATATTAAACAATTCCCAGCCTAAATTCAAGGTATCTTTTATACTTCTTTCAATATTTCCCTGATTTATGAATTTATTCTCAAACTCCTCTGCAAATTTCAAGAATTTTTTGTCCACCTCGCTTAAACCAGCCTCTCCAACAATCGCTTCAAGCCTTCTTAAATCCCTGCCTTTTGCATAGGCAGCATAAAGCTGGTCAGCAACATTCCTGTGGTCTTCTCTTGTTTTTTCTTTGCCTATGCCGCGGTTCATGAGCCTTGAAAGGCTCGGAAGGGGGTCAATTGGAGGATAAATCCCCTTTCTGTAAAGCTCCCTTGACAATACTATCTGCCCTTCTGTAATATATCCTGTCAGATCAGGAATCGGATGGGTTATATCATCATCAGGCATTGTAAGTATCGGAAGCTGTGTAACAGAGCCATTCTTCCCTTTGATCCTCCCTGCCCTCTCGTATATAGTTGCAAGGTCTGTATACATATAGCCAGGATAACCCCTTCTGCCGGGTATCTCCTCCCTTGCTGCGCCAATCTCCCTCAATGCCTCGCAGTAATTCGTCATATCAGTCAGGATTACCAGGACATGCATATCATGATTAAATGCAAGAAACTCCGCTGTGGTTAATGCGCATCTTGGAGTAAGGAGCCTTTCTATTGTCGGGTCATCAGCAAGATTTAAAAATATTACTGAATTCTGCAATGCGCCGCTTCTTTCAAACTCCTCATGAAAGAATGCAGCGTCCCTGAACGTAATACCCATTGCTGCAAACACAACTGCAAAACCCCTCCCTTCCATTCCCCCAACCTTTGCCTGCCTTAGTATCTGGCTTGCAATCTCCTTTGCAGGAAGGCCGGCGCCAGAGAAAATGGGAAGCTTCTGCCCGCGGACAAGCGTATTTAGGCCGTCAATAGTAGAAATGCCTGTCTGTATAAAATCAGAAGGGTTGTCCCTTGCAACAGGATTAATGGGCATACCAACAATATCACCCCTTATTTGAGGTATTATTGGAGGAAGATTGTCAATAGGCTCTCCAATGCCATTGAACCTCCTGCCGAGCATATCTAAGGACAGGTTCAGTTTTGCTGAATATTCACTGAACCTTACAGATGTCCCTGATACATCCATGCTCACAGTTGTCTCAAGAACCTGTATCACTGTATATTTTTCAGACACCTCTATTACCTGGCCTGTCCTGCTCTTTGCATCAGGCAGAAGGATGGTCACCATCTCGCCAATGGACGCCTGCGGCACATCCTCCAAAAATAAAAGAGGTCCTGTAATCCTTGTTATTGTTTTGTATTCGCGTGTGATTAAGTCCATTTTAATTTTTCATTTTGCAATTTGCATTTTAAATTTGCCGATTATCTCTTCTGCCCTGTCGCAGAAGCCCTCAGTCTTCATTTCCTTCATCTGCACAAGCTCATTTTTTGCAGGATGATTAAGCACATCTTCAAGAGGAGCGCCCTTTTTAAGCATTGAATCAAGCTCTTTGTAATATAATAAAAATGCCTTAAGCATCCAGTACTGCTTTGCAGGCGGGCAGAAGGCATCTGTATCTG
>ERZ1292623.4024-Hain-H51-01um-R1-4024-length-12200-cov-13_pt1 | contig 12200 bp, 8 predicted proteins | sample MGYA00564398_ERZ1292623 | MGnify/ENA primary metagenome ERZ1292623 (study PRJEB36523, sample SAMEA6512633) | groundwater metagenome | collected 2019-01-07 | study: AquaDiva: Metagenomics assemblies of 32 groundwater samples | reverse complement strand
GATTATGGTAAAACAATAGGTAAAACAGGAGATCAGTTAGATCAATATGAAAAGAATTTAGCTATAGTAGCTTGGATGACTCAAGAGAATATAGGTCTTGCAGAAAAATATTCTCAGGCTAATGTAGGAGTAACTTCTGCTTTAAGTGAGTTTGGTGTTACTTTTGATAAGTTAAAAAGACAAGTTGGAACAGGTTTATCTGTTCCTGTTGCCTGGACTGTTAAAGGTACAACTTCTTTGCTTGAAGGATTTATGGTTGATTTCGATATGTTAGCTTCAGCAATTAAAGCTCAAAATCTTATGATTTCTATTCCTGTTGAATTTGTAGGAGCAGCTGGTTTAGGCTTCTCTAAAGGGTGGTTTTCTGAATTATTTAAATCTTTTCAAGAAATTAGAGTTTCTCCTCATAATATAGAAGATAATCCTATTTCTACAGCTTTTAATGAAGCTAAAGGAAAACTTCATGAATTACAATATGCTGTAGATGATTTTTACTCTACTACATTTGGTAGAGAATCTTCAATCTATAAACTTATAGGAATGGGAAAAATAGACGTAATATTAAATCCTGTTATTTCAAGAGACGTATCTAACGCTTTTTCTGGAACAGATATTTTTAATCAAGGATTAAGTGGTCAGATGTGGTGGAATAAGAAAGAAGAAACAGGAGGCATGGATTTTGGTAAAAGGATAGATGCTGAAAAGCTTGAACAAGCTCGAAAAGCAGGAGAAAAAATAGCTCAAGCTTTCAGCTATCCTTTAGAAAGAGGAGTTTCTGATGGATTTTTCGGTTTATTTACCAATAAGAAGAAATCAATTACTGAGATGGCTAGAAATTTTGGTTTAGCTATGGGAAGAGCTATCTCTGATGCATTAGCAGAAGCTTTAATGATGCCAGTTAAGAAGATAATGACATCTATGTTTACAAGTATGGTAGGAAGTATGGCAGGAGGAAGTTTAGGAAATCTCTTTACAGCTAAGACTGCTCTTCCTACAAGTACTCCAATTCCAGATTCTATAACAATTAATTCTCCTATAACAGTTCATGCTAATGATACAAATTCATTCGCTAAAACACTTAAGCAAACAAGTAAACTTGCTGCTGGATTAATGGTTAAAGAAATGAGAAAAAGTAGAAATATGGAAAAACAATTTAGGAGAAAATAATGTCAGATTTTGTTAGAACATATGATCCTTCTCATGCTACAGCACCTGAACATATTCCTGCATTAACTTCTCCAGGACAGACAGGTAAATCTCAAGTTAGAGGTACTGCACATCAAGGTGTTATATGGAAAGAAGAATATGGAGCTTTAGAAACAACTTCTTCGAAATTGGCTGCAACAAGAAAGTTCCTTTCTTATGTAGCTAGGTTATATCATCTTAAAACTATATTTACAATAAGTCATCTTGGCTTATTAGTTCCTATTAATGATCCTGTTTCAGGATCTATTGTAGTTAATGGGTCTTCTCAAACAGGAGATACTCTTACTGTTACACCTTCAAGTTTAACTAAACAACTTTTAGAAGGTGATATTATAAGTATTGCTGATTATAATACAGTATTTTTTCTTCAAGAAGATATGGCAGCTACTATGTCAGGAGGATTTTATACGGATACTACTTTAAAAATATTTCCTCTTATTTTATCTGGAAATAGTCCTGTAGATGGTAAAGCGATTACATATTCTGGAGTTAAATTTAGATGTTTAATAGATCAACTTGATATGCCAACCTTAGACTCTAACGGATGGTATCAAGGTCTTTCTATAACTTTTAAGGAGTGTCCATGAGACCTGTTCTTAATGGAAATCATTCTATAAATGCTACTACTATAAATATTAAGAGATTACCTGCTTCTCTTAAGGTATTATATGTAGGAGATAAGTTTAGAATAAATGACGTAAGTACTGAATATACTGTTATAACTAGTGATGTTACGAGTAATGCTAGTGGTGAAGCATCTATTTTAATAGCTGCTACTGGTCTTATAGCTGCATATGCAGATTTACTTCCTGTTCAAATTCCTGTACCTCGTCCTTTAACAGATAATATGAGGACTGCTGTTTCTGCGGAAACAGGAACTATAATCTATTTTATTAAGTTTGATTTTGATACAATTCATAGAATTACAGATATTGTTACACATGCTTCAGGTACTAAAATTAAAATTACTGCTGCAGCGCATGGTTTAGAAAATGGAGATTCTATTACTATAGATCTTCCTACATTATATGCAGGTACTTATACTATAAGTGAAAAAGATACAAATACTTTTGTGGTAACTAAAGCGTTTAATGCTGATGCTGCTACAACAGGAACATTTGATGTAGATTCTCCTATTTATATAACAACTGCACCTACAAATATTTCTTGGAATTCTTTAACATGGAATGGAATAGGAGGACTTTTAATATTTGATGCTATTACAGAAACAGCAGACTTGAAGGGAAATAATACCAACTTTAAGCTGTCTGGAGTAGACCCTACTATTTTAGCTTTACTTTTATCTAAGGCTTATATAGGCAGAGATGTTACAGTGTGGGCAGGGCATGTAAATTCAGATGGAACTATATTATGTGATAGCTCTAAAGACATTATAATGATAAATCAAATGGTAGGAGGTTTTGATATAGATCATGAGGTTTCTGATAATAATTCTGAGACAATTACTATAACAGCATCTTTTGAAGATAAGTCTGTTGCATCAGATCAAGTAATAGGTATTCAAACTAATCCTTCTTCACATCAGCGATTTTATTCTGGTGATCAATTTTTTGCAGAAATTCCAAAACTGATTAATAAGCAGATTAAGTTTGGAGATCTTGATATAGGAGGTAAGGGAGGAATATGTGTCTTTTGGCTAGCTCTTACTTTAACTCTAAGTTCTCAAGCTTTACGAGATAATACTTTAAATATACTTAGAGGATATAGAGATATTAAAATGGAAAAATCTGTCGGTATTAGATATAAAGAACTTGCTCCTGAAATTATTAAAGGAATTGCAGGGTATTCTTGCAGTTTTTATGTTTATAGGTGGATTTCAGATTATACATTACAATTGTCTCAGTTAGTTAAAGAAGGAAAATATGTAGAAGCAGAAAATTTATATAATCAAAATCTAAAAATTTTGGAGAAGTTTATTGGATAAAAGACCATATTTAATTAAGTGGGCAGAATCTAAAATAGGACTTCCTTTTGTATGGGGAAAAAGTGACTGTACAACTATTGTTATAGAAGGAATTTCTTTATATTTTGGTATTGAATTACCTGTAATTAATACATGGACTTCTTTGAAAGAAGCTTTAAAGGCTTTTAAGCAATATAACAGTCCTGATAATATTTTAAAAAATACTGGGTTTTTTAAAGTTCAAAAGAATTTTGAACAAACAGGAGATATTCTTGTGTGGAAGGGAAGAGGTTACTACCTCTTAGGTTTTGTTATTAATGGGGAAGTGATGGTTGCAGATGAAGGAAAAACACTAGAGATGCGCCCACTAAATTCTTTTAAAGAATATAATTGTTATCGGAGATAATTAATCGTTAATGAACTTTCCATTTAGGACTAGGTTATGTTAGTACAATTATTAAAAGCTGATAAAACTGAACAAGATTTTATTTATAGGTGGAAGCTTACTTATAGACTTAATATTGTTCCTTTTGTAGCGGGAACTATAGCCTTAGCACCTAAAGTTATTCCTGCGTGGGTAGGATACGCTGTTACAGCAGGAATAGCCGCAATATCTATAGGGACAAGTTATCTTTTAAAACCTAATGTACCTTCTAGTGGTGCTGGAGCTTTTGATAATCCAGTTATAGATCCAGAAACATTTCTTCCTGTTATATATGGAAAAGCTATTATGCCTTTTCTTCCTGTATTTATGGATACTCATCCTGAGAATATAAATCTTCTTATGGGTATAGGAGGACAATGTCATGGAAGAATTAATAATTTATATAAAATCTATTTTGGTAATATGGAGTTAGTTACTAAATTAGTAGATGATACTTATGAGGTTTCTGAAAAGTTTAAAGGAAAAGTTGAATTCTGGCAAAGAAAAGGTGGAGATACTCCAAAAGTTTATGAAGAGTTTACAGATATATTTAGAAAATGGACATCAAATCATTTAGGCGCTGGTGTTGCTAGTATAGCTTTTAGGATTCATTTTGATAAAGATAATATAACAAGTATTCCAAGTATTCAACTTGTGTATAAAGGAAAATTGCTTTATGATCCAAGAACAAAAGTAACTGTAAGTTCTATTACACGAAGTGGAAATATAGCTACAGTAATTACACCATCTGCGCATGGATTAGATGTTAATGATTACGTACAGATATTTGATGCTAATCAAACTGATTATAACGGTATATCTCAAGTAGATACTGTATTAAGTACTACATCTTTTACTTATACTGTATTAAATACTCCTATTACACCAGCTACAGGTACGATTTATTTAGGTAAAGTATCTTATCTTACTAATCCTGTATTAGCTGTTTTAGATTATTTAACTAACTCTAAATACGGTACTAGTGCTAATCTTACAACAGGTATAGATGTAGATAGTTTTATTGCAGAGGCAAATTATTGTGATGAATTAATAGATTATCAAATTGTAGATTCTCCAAAGAAAGCACCTAAAATTGAAATTGTAGAGAGACAAGAAAACTGGCTAACTTCAGGATCTACTTATAAATATAAGTATTCTTATTGTTATGGAAGTACTATTTATGATGAAAGTACTGCATATACTCGATTTGAGTCAGATTTATCTCCTGAATCTAATTCTATGTCTGTATCAAGTAGCTATGGTAAGATAAAACTTACAGGAATTTTAGATTCATCTGAATCTACTGTTACTTTAAAGAAAATATATAGACAAAAAGATGGAACAGGTAGTTATTTTTATGTAGGTGTAATAGATGCAGATGAAACAACTTTTATTGATAATATTGCAGATGTCGATGTTGGAGAAGTTCATAGTACTTCAGTAACACCTCCAACTGCACCCACAGGAGCAATTACAGCTACATTTACAAATTATGCTAATTCAGCTTTAGATGATAATAGATATTATAGATATAAATTTGCATTAGTAACTTCAGTTACTCCTAGAAAAGAAACTGCGCCAAGTCCTGCTTCTAAGAGATTAAAAACTAAAAGTAATAATACTGCTATTAGAATTACAGAATTTCCTGATTCTGATGATAATCAAGTTACTAAAATTAGAATTTATAGATCTGAAGGATTTACATCTACTACAGGTACAGGATTAACTTATAAGCATTTAGTTGATGTAGATGTAGGAACTAATTCATATGTAGATTTAATAGCTGATACATCCTTAGATAGTAGTGTAACTCCACTGGCTGCTTCAACTACTACATCTTCTCAAGTAAAGAGATTTACATGCAATGGTTTACTTGATACAGGTGAAGATATTAGTTCTAATAGGGAAAAACTTCTTTCTGCTTGTAGAGGAAAACTTTATAAACAAGCAGGAAAGTGGAAAATATTTATCCCTAAAATTGTAGTTCCTGAAACATTTGAATTGAATGAGAATAATATTATAGGTGACTGGTCGTTTTCTTTACTAGGAGCTAGCAGTATGCCAAATACTGTAAAAGCTTCTTTTATTAATCCTGATACAGAATGGAAAAATGATACTGTAATCTGGCCTAAAATAGATGAAGATAATTTATATCTTAAAGATGATGAAGGACTTAAGTCCAACATCACATTGGACTTACCTTTTACAAATAATAAATATATAGCTAAAACTATTTGCCAAGTAGTCAGGAAAGAATCAAGAAATAATATTCGAGTAGAAGTGACAGTTAAAGAGGAAGCTAAGAAGTTAACAGTTGGTAGAGTTGTTAAACTTACACATAGTATGCCTCAATGGACTGAAAAGAAGTTTTGGGTAGAAGCAGTTGGATTATTTCCTGATGCTACAGTAAGATTAATTCTTCTAGAATACACTGAAACAGACTATAATTATGAAAGTCTTACTGAAGATATTCTTCCTGGATCTGATACAACATTTCCTGATCCATTAGAACCTCCAGACGAAGTAATTATTACAAGTCTTGAAGAAGAATTGTTTTTAGATAATTCTGTACCTAATTGGAGAATAAAGGGAACTTTTACTAATCCTGCAGATTCTTCGTTTTGGGCTTATTCTGATGTTTATGTTAAAGCAGGTGTAGATTCTGAATATGAGCTTTATTGTAAAATAGATAAACTATCTAACGGAGTTTTTTATATTCAACCTATTGAACCTTTAAATAAGTATTATGTGAAAGCTTGTAGTGTTTCTTCTACAGGGGCAAAACAAGAACTTGATGATGCAACAGAATATAGTATTACTATAAATCCACCTACTCCTGATGGAGTATCTGATTTAGAAATAGAGAATAGAGGTTCTGCTGATAATGTTTTTGGTAATAGTTTTAAATTTAGGTGGAGCGATAAATCTTATTTTGCTTCGGATGGAGATTCTAAAAATAGTTATGCTCATCAACAAGTTAGTGTTGTAAATGAAAACTTAAAATATCTTATTGAATTTTATTCTAGTGGAATACCAAGTACAGTTAAAATATCTGGACTCAAGGTAAATGAAAGACCTCTTAGAACTCGTTTACAGAAACAAAATACTTTTGAATATACTGTAGATAATGCTATTGATGATAGTAGAGAGATGTTTAAGGCTTATGAGAATAATAAAAATCATGCCTATTATAAGGCTTATTATGGAATACCTCAAAGAGAAATAAAAATAGTTGTAAAAACACTTAATGGCTGGAGTGTTTTATCTTCTATTACAGTAAGTAAGATTGTTACAAATAAAGCTCCAGATATGCTTAAGAGGGATGGAGTGACACTTATTAAGCCTGATGTAGAAACCATTCTTAATGGTGCAGAAATTAAATTTAGTCATCCTCCAGATGAATACGATATAAACTATTTTATGTTACTTGTAGCAGGAGATGCTACAAGTGGAGGGCGTTCTGCATCTGATATAGCTCAGGCATTTGGAGCTACCAGACATAAAACAGGAACTACTTATGTTGCAGGAGCTAACGGGAATGTAATTTACCCTCCTGATTTAAACGGACATTGTTATAAATGTACAACAGCAGGAACAACAGGAAGTACAGCACCTACATTTACAAAACCTTCTATTGGAACTTTACATCCTACGGTTACAGATGGTACAGTTGTTTGGACTCATTGGTGTATTCTGAGACAGAAGAAAATCTCGGCACAAATAACAGTAGATTCTACAGAAGATGAAGTTGATAATGCTTCTTATGAAGTAGAAATAAAGAAGTTGGATAGGAAGAAAACTTATTATGCTGCTGTTGTTCCTTACGATGCCTATGGTGTTGGAACTATTTCAGATATCTCATCTTCTTTTGTACCTGGAGCAAGTGAAGATGATTCAAAGACACAAATAATAGAACCTGTTGGAGCAGATGATATTGTAATTCTTGGAGAGATTATTGATGATACAAATGTTAAATTCTCATGGACATTAGATTCATCTTTAGATAAAGACTATTACACCTTCCAATGGAGAGCAGTAAAAAATAATGCAGCTACTATTCAACCTACAGAAGCAGAGGCAAATGCAGGAGTTACATCTGGAGGATTTAAAGTTCTTAAAGGTAAAGTTACTATAGATGCTGATGAAGATACTTACACTGTTAAAGGTCTTGTAGGATATAAGTATTTTGGGAGAGTAAGATATGTAAATAGAGCTAAACAAAGCGGAGAATGGTCTCATACAGATGATGGGTCTGAAACTTGGGCAACACATAGTGCAACTATAGTTGGTTCTGCTGATGATGTACCTGTGAAGTGGGCTATGTATAAATTTCTTGGAGATATAACAGATGTTGATGCAACTCATGTTTCTGTAAATATTCCAGGTGGGACTAGTGGTATTGGACTAAAGAAAAAAACTAATGCAGGAAATGATAATGTTTATATATATGATATGTCCTCTACTGCATTTACAGGCACAAAGTTTATTTCTTATACAGGTGGAGGTTCTAGTGCAGGTTCTCCTGCAACATTATCTATTGTAAGTGAAGCTACAATGGACGCTAACCCTACTTATGTTGCAATAGCAAAAATAACAGAAGCTGTTTCAGGTAAATGTAAAGTTCTTAAAATGCTTTCATCTGAACATTATTCAATTTCTGCTTATGAAGGAGGATTTAATCAGCTTTCAGCTATTACTGCTGATTTAGGAGAAATAACAGCAGGTACAGTTACAGGTGCAACAATTCAAACAGCGGCATCTGGAAGTAGAGTTGTTTTAGATAGTTCAGGATTAAGAGCTTATAATGGAGCTAATCAAAGAGTTCAAATTTCTAATGATGGGTCTGGATGGTTAGGGGCAAGTGATAAACTTTATTGGGATACTTCTGGTAATCTTACAGTTACAGGAGTTACTGCTGATTCCGTTGCAGCAGAGGATATTATTGCAGGTACTATTACAGGGAGCACTTTACAAACAGCTTCATCAGGGAAAAGATTTGTTGTGTCTACTTCTTCAAATGAAGCTGAATTTTATGGCGAAGAATCTGCTGGAGGAACAGTTGTAAAATTAGCTTCAATCGGGATTTCATCTCCTGATGCAATTATAGGTTTATTCGGAAATAGTAATGCTACAAATACAAGAATTGCTGTTAAGGCACTTGCATATAATCAGATTGCAGTAAATGCAGTTAGTTATTCTGGAAATGCAGTACATGCAAGTAGTACAACGGCTGCTGGAATATACGCTGTTAGTGCTTCTGGGTATGGAGGGATATTTGATGGTAATTCGACTAAGTCGCCTTTACGATTAACTCCTCAATCTTCAACTCCATCAAGTACAGAACAAGGGCAACTATATGTTAATTCAGGTGATAGCAAATTATATTTTCACAATGGAACATCTTGGAAAGAAGTAGCTTTTGTTTAAGGAGAAGTAAATGGAAGTAAAAGACATACAAAGAGAACAGATGTTTTGTCAAATTATTCAAGAAAGAAATTCTATGATACTTGATTTGAATAGTCAGGTATTACAATTAAAGCAAGAAAACGAAAAGTATAAACAGATAATAAACGATTTGGATAAGAAGGAAAAATAATGGCTTTATTTGTTATACTTTTTATTTTCTATCTTTGGATTAAATCCTGTAAAATGTCGACTTTTATTTATAGTAAGATTTATGATTTTAGTAGGTTTAACTTTATTTGCTTTATTAGTAAACTATATTAACTATAGTATGATAGTTAATTAATCGTTAATCAACTCTTGAGGAATAAACTATGATAACAGGAACAGCATCTATCACTAGTAATACAAAAGCAGTCACTATTGTGACACTGGATGATGGTGCTGCTCTTGTTGGTGCAGTAATAGCAGGATACGAGTTACAGTGGATAGGAGAAAATAATCATTTTCATATTGAGATAACTCCTACTTCAAATGGAGCTTTAACGTTAGAAGAAACCTATGCAGGAGTAACTAAAGTTGCTGCAGAGTTTCAAATTTTTACAGGTTATCACGGACATAACCTGATAAGAGTTGAACCTTCTATGTCAGATTCATTTTATTCTTTACAAAGAAATTTTGAGAGAATAAGTGATGAACTTACATCTTTAGGCTCTACAGCAGATGAAGAGCAGTGTTTAAATAAAAATTTTATAGGTGTTCCTGTTCAAAACTTGTTTTGGGGATACCAAAAGTTTACAGGTGCAATTGAGATAAGCAAGCTTATTTTAGCTACAAATGATGATGCTCCTGTAAATGACTTAGTCATTGATATTGAAATAAATGGAGTTTTACAAGGACTGAATCTTACGGTTCTGGCAGGACAAAAATCAATAGAGAGCTCTGCTCTAACTTACATTGTAGCAGCTGGACAAGTAGTGCGCTTTAAATGGATAACAGTTACTGAACCTGCTGGTTCAACCTGGAATATAGATATACATTATCATAATTCAAGTGGATTAAGAATATATTATGATTTTCAGAAAATGTATGTTGGAACTCTCTATACAGGCTTAATTCTGGGTTCTGCCTATAAACCTCCAAATAGAAGTAAGAAGTTTGGACTAACTTATGAACTAGATGAAGCACCTATTGGCTCAGGAATAATTATAGAGTTACTTAAAAATGGAGCCTCGTTAGCAACACCTGTAACTGCAACTATTCCAGAAAATAGTCTTACAGGCTATCTTGAGTTATCACAAACAGAAATACTAACTACACAAACAGCATCATTACAAATTAATCAACCTGGAAGTATTGTTCCAGGATCGAATTTAAGAGCAATTTTACATTCTTACCACACAACAGCATAAGGGAGGATTAACATGACTGAAAAAGAATTATTAAGGAAATCAGGACTTTATACAGGTTTTATTTTATTTATCGTATCTTTATTTTGGTTTCTATTTTCTATACAAACATCTTTTGGAGGATATACTGGAGGGTCTCCATCTGGAATTGATGAAGGGATTAATAGTAGGTCTACCACACAAACCAACTTGCAAGTTGGTACAAGTGGTACTTATATAATTCGTCTTGGTATTGAAAATGTAACAGGAGTAGGAACTGCTACAGGATATATGACTGGAACAGACACCTATTACCCTAGAATAGTATGGACACCATCATTAGGAACATTAAACTTTGTAGGAACAGGAAGTTATAGTCTAATATTACAGTCAAACGGAGCTGCTATTCCTTTAGCTGGTTCAATTTCAGGGAAATTAGATGCTGTAAACGGAACAGGGTCTGGAAATGTTCTTACAAATACTACTCTTGCAGGACAAGGTACTATTACCGCTAGTTTTGGAGCAAATGGGCTTGTTATCACTCCCGAAGAATATAGTGCTGTAAATAATGCGTCGTCTGAGTTACAAGCACAAATTGACACTAAGCTTGCCAAAGTAGGAACTGTAACTACCTATCTTGGTTCTGCTACAGCGGGCGGGAAAACAGGCACAAGTTCATTTTCTTTTTCTGGGGGAAGTAATATTATCGTAACATCTACAGTAACAGGAGATGGACATTTAGCTATTATAGCAGATACGGCAGGTAGTGCTTCTGCAAAGGCTGATATAAAGAAAGATGGTGTAGTAATTGTTACGAATGCGGAATCTATAAATTTTAGCGGGACAAACTTTTCTGTTTCTGCCGACACAGGCACAGCCTCAGTTACTTTAAGTTCGTCCCCTATTTTTACAGGCACTGCAACCTTAGGGAAATTAACTACTGCAAATGGTAATAATGTATTTACTGGCTATCCTTTTAAAGTTACAACGGCAACAAAGACAGATGTTCAATCATTTTCATCTTCTACCTTTGCAGATATTACTGGATTATCTGTAACTGTGACTCCAAGCTCAACATCTAGTACATTTCTCCTATTGGGCGCAGTGTCTACTGGGCCGACAGCGGCATCTGGAAATGGAGGACATATAAGGTATTTACGGAACAGTACCCCCATAGGTGTTGGTGATGCCGCTGGCAGCCGCCAGCAAGTAACGGCATCATCTTCAATGACCGAATCCAGTGGCGGTATGGATTCTCTTTTGATACCCTATATTGATTCCCCAGGCACAACAACGGCGATTACTTATAAAGTACAGATGGCGGCATCCAATGCAACAGCAATATGGGTCAATAAATCAGCAGCGGACACAGATTCGGCTTTTTATGGCAGAGCCATATCAACCTTAACCATAATGGAGTTGGGACAATGAAAATATTACTTATTGTATTACTGACTGTAGTGTTTGTTTGGATAACAGCTACCTGTGGATATGCACAAACTTATAACGAGGATAACTTTGCTGGTACTTCTACGGTAGAGAATCTAAAGGCAAACCATACTGTTGCACAGATAAGAAACATGCTTGAAGATGCGGAAATACTGAGGAATGTAAAAAATAAAGCAGAGTTTGGGTTCGTGCTTACTGATCCGAATACTTCTGGTCAAACGCTTATCTGTAAATCAGACACAACCGCTTTGTTGTTTGAATACATCAAGAAGTTGAAACAAGAAATTGTGACTTTAAAACAGAGATTACAAGCGGCAGGGATTCCATAAAATCAATTGACAAATCTAAATAAATTGCAATTTAAGGTTAATTTTTGGTCAAGCACAACGACAAGAATTACAGGTGC
>ERZ1292623.1112-Hain-H51-01um-R1-1112-length-26609-cov-9_pt1 | contig 12205 bp, 11 predicted proteins | sample MGYA00564398_ERZ1292623 | MGnify/ENA primary metagenome ERZ1292623 (study PRJEB36523, sample SAMEA6512633) | groundwater metagenome | collected 2019-01-07 | study: AquaDiva: Metagenomics assemblies of 32 groundwater samples | reverse complement strand
TCCGGATGTACGTTGAACGGAACGGCGCCATCTACCCCACCGACTTCGTGATCCGATGAGCCACGACCAATACTCCTCGCCGCTGTCCGAGCGCTACGCATCCAAGGCGATGCTGGAGTTGTGGTCGCCGCGTACCCGGTACGGACTGTGGCGGCAGCTCTGGCTGGCGCTGGCGCAGGCGGAGCGCGACCTGGGCCTCGATATCCCCGAAAAGGCCATCGCCCAGATGCGCGAGCATCTCGACGATATCGACTTCGACGCGGTCGCGAAGTACGAGAAGAAGTTCCGGCACGACGTCATGGCGCACATCCATGCGTACGGCGACGTGGCGTTGGCGGCCAAGGGCATCATTCACCTCGGCGCCACGAGCGCGTACGTCACCGACAACGCCGACCTGATTCTCATGCGGCGCGGGCTCGGGCTGTTGCGGGCCAAGGCGCTGCGCACGCTCCGCGTATTGGCGCGGTTCGCCAGGCAATGGCGCGACGAGCCGACGCTCGGGTCGACGCACCTGCAGCCGGCCCAGCCGACGACCGTGGGCAAACGCGCCACCTTGTGGATGCAGGACTTGGTGCTGGACCTCGCGGAGCTGGATCATCGTGTCGCAACGCTTCCCTGTCGCGGCGTGAAAGGCACCACCGGAACGCAGGCGAGCTTCCTGGAGCTGTTCGACGGCGATCACGCGAAGGTGCGCGAACTGGACCGGAGGGTCGCGGCGGCGATCGGGTTCAAGACGTCGATTCCCGTTTCGGGTCAGACGTATTCGCGCAAACTCGATGCGATGGTCCTGGACATCGTGGCCGGACTGGCGGCCAGCGCTTCGAAATTCAGCGGCGATCTCCGGATTCTCCAGGCGTTCGGCGAGATCGAGGAGCCGTTCGAGAGCGAGCAGGTGGGTTCGTCGGCGATGGCCTACAAGCGCAATCCGATGCGGTGCGAGCGGATGGCGTCGCTGGCCCGATTCGTCCTCAACCTCAACGCCAACGCCAACGAGACGCACGCAGTGCAGTTCCTGGAGCGGACGCTGGACGATAGCGCCAACCGGCGCCTCACGATTCCCGAGGCATTCCTGGCAACGGACGCGATCCTCGTGCTCATGGAGAACGTCGTTTCCGGACTCGAGGTGCATCCGGCGCGCATTCGTCGCCGCCTTGAGGACGAGCTGCCGTTCATGGCCACCGAGCAGTTGCTGATGCGCGCTGTGAAGTTGGGCGACGGCCGCCAGGAGGCGCACGAGAAGATTCGGAAGCACAGCCTCGAAGCCGCGCGCGCCGTGAAGGAAGGCGCGCCGCGGAACGACCTGCTGGATCGCCTGGCCGGCGACAAGACGTGGAAGGTGCCGTTGCGCGACATGCAAGCCGCACTCGACCCATCGGCGTTCGTTGGCCGAGCCCCGCAGCAAGTGGACGAGTTCCTGGCCGAGGTTGTCGCTCCACTGTTGGCCGGGAGCGAAAAAACCGAAGCGGCCGAAGAGGTGCGCGTATGACCGCAACCGCCGTTTCGGCGCTCGCCGCCCTGCCACTGCGCCACGTCCGCCGCGGCAAGGTGCGCGAGGTGTATGAAGTAGATGCGGCGCGCTTGCTCATCGTGGCCACCGATCGCGTCAGCGCGTTCGACGTCGTGATGAACGAAGCGGTTCCGCACAAGGGCGCTGTGCTCACGCAGCTCACGGCCTGGTGGCTACGGCACTTCGAAGGTGACGTGCACCATCACATGCTGGCCAGCAGCATCGCCGACATCGTGCGCCTCGTGCCGGCGCTCGCGCCCCACCGGGACGAACTCTCCGGTCGCGCCATGCTCTGCCGTCGCACCGACGTGTTTCCGGTGGAGTGCGTGGTTCGCGGCTACATCTCGGGCTCGGCCTGGAAGGAATACCAGGCGTCGGGAACACTCGCGGGCGAGGCCCTGCCCAAGGGCATGTTGGAGGCAAGCCGCTTCGAGCGGCCGATCTTCAGCCCGGCAACAAAGGCCGAGTCGGGCCACGACCAGAACATCACGCGCGGCCAGATGGCCGATGCCATCGGTGCGGACGTCGCGCCGGAGCTGGAGCGGCTGGCCATGCACGTGTATGCGCGCGGCAGCGACCTGGCGCGGGAACGCGGCATCATTGTCGCGGACACAAAGTTCGAGTTCGGCCGCGACGGGCACGGCGACATCACGCTCATCGACGAAGTTCTGACGCCCGACAGTTCCCGCTTCTGGCCCGCGGACACGTACCAGCCGGGTCGCACGCAGCCGAGTTTCGACAAGCAGCCGTTGCGAGACTGGCTCGACGGTGAACGCCGAGCCGGGCGATGGAACGGCGAGTATCCCCCGCCGACGCTACCATATGAGGTGGTGCGGGCCACCAGCGACCGGTACCTGGACGCGTTCCGGCGCATTACGGGCAGCGACCCAGGGGAGATCACCCAGCTTTGAGCTTCGCACGCGAAGGACTTGCGTTCATCGCCATTGCGGCGCTGTTGGCGGCCGGCGGGTATGCACTCGCCCTGAACCGCCGCTCGTGGCCGCTGTGGCTGTTGGCGTTCGTGCTCACGTTGCTCGCGCTGTGGGTCGCCTATTTCTTCCGCGATCCCGAGCGCGCCGGTGAGCGCGGCGAGCAACTCGTGATCGCGCCGGCCGACGGCAAGATCGTCCAGATTGCCGAGGTGGATGAGGCGACGATGCTCAAAGGCAAGGCCGTGCGCGTCTCGATCTTCATGAACGTGTTCAACGTGCACGTGAATCGGTATCCGGTCAGCGGCACGGTGTTCGCGACGAACTACAATCCGGGCAAGTTCCTCAACGCCGCGGAAGACAAGGCCAGTCTCGACAACGAACAGTCGACGGTCGGCATCGAGACCGGCCGCCACAAGATCCTCGTGCGGCAGATCGCCGGGCTGATCGCCCGCCGCATCGTCACCTACAGCAAGGTGGGTGACCCTGCGCGGCAGGGTGACCGGTTTGGGATCATCCGGTTCGGCTCGCGCGTGGACGTCTTCATGCCCGTGGGCTCGACGGTGCGGGTCACGCTCGGTCAGCTGACCACCGCCGGCGTCACGGTGATCGGAGAACTGCCCAGATGAGAGCGCCGCTCCCGCCGACGAATATGCGGCGCCGAGTCGTGGTCCTCTTTCCCAGCGGGCTCACGCTCGCGAACCTGTTCTTCGGGGTGTTCGCCATTGTGGCGGCGTCGCGCGAGAACTTCATGCAAGCCGGGTGGTTCGTGATCCTCGGCGGCATTGCGGATGCCTTCGACGGTCGCGTGGCCCGCGCGACCAACTCGGAAGGACGCTTCGGCGAAGAGCTGGATTCGCTCGTGGACGCCATCACATTCGGCCTGGCGCCCGCGATGATCATGTACTTCGCCGTGATGAACCGCGATGGCTGGGATTGGTTGTGGTGCTTTTCGTTCACGGCCTGCGCCGTGCTGCGCCTGGCGCGGTTCAACGTCGAGCAAGCCGGCACGAGCAAGGCGTATTTCCACGGGCTTCCAAGCCCGGCCGCCGGCATCACGCTCGCCACGTACTACTGGTTCAGCCAGTCATCGCTCTACAACGAGACAGCCATCGCCAATTGGTCATGGCACCAGATGTTGCGGCTCGTCATGGCCACATTGGGCTTCTTGATGATCAGTAACGTGCCGTATCCGGTCATGCCGCCGGTGGGATTCCGTTCTCCAAGGCAACTCATCGGACTTGGCGTGCTTGTCTGTGGCACGGCGATGCTGATCTTCGGGCGGCTGGAGTACTTCTTTCCGCTCGCCGTTGGGTACGTCGCGTTCGGCTTGTTGCGCGGCGTGATCCTGGGATTGTTGGACCGCAGTCATGTCGCCATGCCCGCTGGGTGGTTCCCGGGCGGTGATCGTGATGCGGCGGACGACGAACGTCCCGCGCTGGACAGTGTTGGTGACGGCTTCACCGATGGCGAAGCCGGGGAGCCCAGTTTTCGGCGTCGGCGTCGGCGCGGTGGTCGCGGAGACCGTGGCGACCGCGGCGGTACCGGTCCATCGAACCCAACCTGATTACCCATGAGTCGCTTTCGAGTCGCGCTGCACATTGTGCCGAGGCGCGGTCTGCTGGACCCGCAGGGCAAGGCTGTCGCCGACGCGCTGCACACGCTCGGTTTCAAGTCGGTTGGCGACGTGCACGTCGGGCGCCACCTGGTGCTGGACGTGGACGCCAAGTCGGCGTCGGACGCGGAAAAGGACGTGCGCGCCATGTGCCAGCGACTGCTGGCGAATCCCGTGACGGAAGACTTCGAGATTGCCGGGGTGACGGCCGCATGAAGTTCGGCATCGTCACGTTTCCGGGTTCCAACTGTGATCACGACGCGTATCACGCGGTCGTTGATGTGCTGGGCGAATCCGCCGTGTACCTCTGGCACAAGGACCACGATCTCGCCGGCGCAGACGTGATCATCCTCCCGGGCGGCTTCTCGTACGGCGACTATTTGCGCCCAGGCGCCATTGCGCGCTTCAGTCCCATCATGACGGAAGTGGTGGCGCACGCCAGGCGTGGCGGCCCGGTGCTGGGCATCTGCAACGGATTCCAGATCGCATGCGAGGCCGGCTTGCTGCCGGGCGCACTGCTCCGCAATGACACGCTCAAGTTCGTCAGCGCGCCCGTGCGACTCACCGTCATCAACGCGGACACGATGTTCACAAACCGCTACGAGGCCGGCCAGGTCATTACGATGCCGGTGGCACACGGCGACGGCCGCTACACCGCGGATGACGCCACGCTCGATCGCCTCGAGGGCAATGGGCAGGTTGTCCTGAAGTACGCCGGCAATCCGGGTGAGCCGGCAGGAACGAGCCCGAATGGTGCCATGCGCAGTATCGCCGGCATCATCAGTGCCGAAGGCAATGTGATGGGCCTCATGCCGCATCCGGAGCGCGCGCTCGATGCAGCGCTGGGATCCACGGATGGACTTGGCATGTTCGAATCGATGCTGGCCCGCGTGGCAGCCTGAGACCAACGACCTAACGGAACACACCCTATGCCGCACAGACCGTCGCAGGAAACGCCGAGCCGCAACGAGGATGAGTACTTCGCCAAGCAGGATGCCGAGCTCATGAAGCAGATGCGCGCCAAGCTGGATCAGGAGCGCGAAGCGCAGGAGCGGAAGGCGCATTACATGAAGTGCCCCAAGTGCGGCGCCGATCTCAAGGAAGAGACGCATGGGCACGTGAAGATTGACGTCTGCCCCGATTGCCACGGCATGTGGTTCGACGCCGGCGAGGTGGAGCTGATGAAGCACGGACAGAAAGGCGCCGCCGGAATCATGGGGAGCTTCATGGACCTGCTCGCCCGGGCGGGCAAGAAATGACCGTTGTTCCCCGCCTCGGCGACCCGGCCATCACGCCGGCCCTCGTCGCGGAGCACGGTTTAACTGAAGGTGAGCACGGGCGCATACGAGACATGCTGGGCCGCGAGCCGACATTTACTGAACTCGGCATCGTGAGCGCCCTGTGGAACGAGCACTGCGCCTACAAGCACTCACGTCCGCTGCTCAAGACGCTGCCTACCAAAGCCCCTTGGGTGCTCCAGGGACCCGGCGAGAACGCGGGCGTTATCGCGCTCGGCGATGGCATGGCCGTGGCGTTCAAGATCGAGTCGCACAACCATCCGTCCGCGGTAGAGCCGTACCAAGGGGCTGCGACGGGCGTAGGTGGCATTCTGCGCGACGTATTCACGATGGGCGCGCGGCCGATTGCGCTGCTCAACTCACTGCGTTTCGGGTCACTCACATCCACGCGCGCACGGTACCTGTTTGGTGGCGCGGTGAAAGGCATCGGCGACTACGGTAACTGCGTCGGCGTGCCGACCGTTGGCGGCGAAGTGGTATTCGACGAATCGTACGAGGGCAATCCGCTCGTGAACGCCATGTGCGTGGGCGTCATGCGCGAGGACGAGTTGATGCGCGCGGTCGCGAGCGGCGTCGGGAACCCGGTCATCGCCGTTGGCGCGCGCACGGGACGTGATGGCATTCATGGCGCGTCGTTCGCGTCCGCGGACCTCTCCGAGGAAAGCGAGGCCAAGCGTCCCCAAGTGCAGGTCGGCGATCCGTTCACCGAGAAGCTCCTGCTCGAGGCCAGCCTCGAACTGATCAAGAGCGGCGCGATCGTCGCCATTCAGGACATGGGCGCAGCCGGCCTCACGTCGTCATCGGCGGAGATGGCGGCTCGTGGCGACGTCGGTGTCACGATCGACGTCACCAAGGTCCCCACCCGCGAACAAGGCATGACACCCTACGAAATCCTGCTGAGCGAATCGCAGGAACGAATGCTTGTGGTCGCCAGGAAGGGCCGTGAACACGAAGTACGCGCGATTCTGGAGAAGTGGGATCTCACCGCGTCCGTCTGCGGCGAAGTGATCGCGGAGCCAGTCTATCGCGTGACCGAGGGCGATCGCGTGGTCGCCGAGTTCCCCGGCACGCGCCTCGTCACCGACTGCCCCACGTACAAGCCATTGGCGAAGGAAGACCCGGCCATCGCCGCGTTGCGCTCGCGCGACGTGAGCAAGATCAAGGAGCGGCCCGAAGAGTCCGACCCGATGTGGACGCTCAGGCAACTCCTCGCGTCGCCCACGATCGCCAGCAAGACGTGGGTATACCGGCAATATGACTCCACGGTACGCGCCGGCACGGTGGTCGGTCCGGGCGGCGACGCCGCGGTGATCCGCGTTCGTGGCTCCTCGAAGGGCCTGGCGCTCAAGACAGACTGCAACGGCAGGTACTGCTACCTGGATCCGCGAATGGGTGCCCGCATCGCCGTGGCGGAGTCGGCGCGCAACGTGGCGTGCGTCGGTGGACGGCCGCGCGCCATCACCAACAATCTCAACTTCGGCAATCCCAAGCGGCCCGAGGTCTATCATCAACTCACGGAAGCAGTCGCCGGAATGAAAGAAGCGTGCGAGGCGCTCGGCACGCCGGTCACCGGCGGCAACGTGTCCTTGTACAACGAGCATCCCGGCGGCGCCGTGTACCCCACGCCCGTGATCGGGATGGTGGGCGTGCTCGAATCGCTGGACCACGCCAGGCCCTCGGCGTTTCAGAGCGATGGTGACGCCATCATTCTGCTTGGCGATCCGACGGACGAACTCGGCGGCAGCGAATACCTGCATACGATTCACGGCGTGGTTGCCGGCGCGCCGCCGCGCTGCGACCTCGAGGCGGAGAAAGCACTCGTCGAGACTCTGCTCGAGTGCATCACCGCGGGCGACGTTCGATCGGCGCACGATTGCAGCGACGGCGGCCTGGCCGTGGCGCTGGCCGAGTGCACGATGATGAACCGTCACCGCATGCGCGGTGCCGATCTCGATCTCTCGGCTTGGGCACACTTGCCGCTCCGCGCACTGTTGTTCGGCGAGGCGCAGGGTCGCGTGATCGTCACGTCTTCACTTCCGGCTGCCGTGCTGGTCGTTGCCAAGAAGCATGGCGTGGCTGCAATGCGCATCGGCACCGTTCTCGGCACCTCGCAGCTCCAGGTCGCCGTCGGAGCCCGGAAGTTCGAGGCGCCGCTTGCGGAACTGGCCGAGGCCTACCACGAGGCGATTCCGCGCATCATGTCGCGCACCGCCGCCGCGAACACGCAGCCCGAACTGGCGGGAGCGCGAGCCTGATGTGCGGCATCTTCGGCGTGCACGGTCACAAGGACGCGGTGCAACTGGCACAGCTCGGGCTGTATTCCCTTCAGCACCGCGGGCAGGAGTCGGTGGGCCTCGCGGCGTTCGACGCCGACGGCGGCGCCCGTGTGGTGCGCGCGATGGGGACCATCACGCCGGAGATCGGCAGTCAGCTGAATGAAATGCGAGGCACCACCGCCATTGGGCACACGCGCTACAGCACGGCGGGGTCGTCCACACTCGAGAACGCTGGCCCCGTGTTCGTGAGTTCGCGTGGCGGGCACATCGCACTGGCACACAACGGCAACCTCATCAACGCCACGGAAATCCGCGCGGGGCTCGAGGCCACCGGGTCGATCTTCTCGTCGACGATGGACTCCGAAGTCATCGTCCACCTGCTGGCCAAATCCACCGCGCCGACGCCTGCCGGCCGTGTGGCCGAGGCGCTGAAGGGCGTGGAGGGTGCGTACAGCCTGATCATCAGCTTTGGGGACACGCTGGTGGCGGTGCGCGACCCGCGCGGCTGGCGGCCCTTGATGATGGGCCGGCTCAACGGCTCGGTGGTGTTTGCGTCGGAGACGTGCGCGCTGGACATCGTTGGCGCCAAGTTCGAGCGCGAAGTGCAGCCGGGTGAAGTGATCTCCGTGGATGCCAAGGGCGTCAATTCGACATTTCCGATGGCGAAGAAGGAACAGACGCGCTGCGTATTCGAGTACGTCTATTTCGCGCGCCCGGACAGCCGCGTGTTCGCCGGCACGGTGGATCGCGCGCGCCGCGAGCTGGGCCGACAACTGGCCCGCGAGCACCCTGCCCCGAAGGCCGACCTCGTCTTCGCGGTGCCGGACTCGTCCAACTCGGCCGCGCTCGGGTTCAGCGAGATCAGCGGACTGCCGTATGAGCTGGCGCTGATCCGGAACCACTACGTGGGTCGCACGTTCATTCAGCCGACGCAGGCGGACCGGGACGCCAAGGTGAAGGTGAAATACAACGTGGTGCGCGAAGTGGTGGCCGGCAAGAGCGTCGTGATGGTAGATGACTCGATCGTGAGAGGCACGACCACGCGCGGTCTGGTCGCACTCGTCCGCGGCGCGGGCGCGCGCGAAGTGCACATGCGGGTCAGTTCACCGCCCATCACCGGGTCGTGTTACTACGGCATCGACACACCCACCAAGGCGGAGCTGATCGCCGCGAACAACGACCTCGAAGGCATTCGCAAGCACATTGGCGTGGATAGCCTCGGCTATCTGAGTCTGGAGGGCATGCTCAAGTCGGTTCCGGACGGCCCGGACGGATTCTGCCACGCCTGTTTCTCAGGCAAGTACCCTACGCCGCCGCCGTCCGATGCGCGCACAGGGCGCTAAAGGCTCGACCACAAAGTCGGTCTACTTCTTCGGCGAAGGCAAAGCCGAGGGTGACCACGCAATGAAGGCGATCCTTGGCGGCAAGGGCGCCGACCTGGCCGAGATGACCAGCCTTGGCGTCCCGGTGCCGCCGGGTTTCACCGTTGCCTGCGCGTGCTGTTCCGCGTTTCTGCGCGACGGCAGCCAAGTGGACGGCTTGGAGCGCGAGGTGGACGAGCACCTGGCGCGGGTCGAGCGGGTCGCCGGGCGGAAGTTCGGGGATGCCGCGAATCCTCTGCTCGTGTCCGTGCGATCCGGCGCGAAGGTATCCATGCCGGGCATGATGGAGACGATCCTCAACTTGGGCCTCAACGACGTCACCGTGCAGGGCCTGGCGCGATCCACCGGCAACGCGCGTTTCGCCTATGACGCCTATCGCCGCTTCATCCAGATGTACGGCGATGTCGTCCTGGGTGTGCCGCCGGCGAGCTTTGAGCAGCTGTTGCGATCCAAGCGCCTGACGCAAGGCGTGCAGTCCGACGCCGAACTGAATGAAGAGTCGCTGCGCAACCTCGCCGAGGAGTACAAGTCGCTGGTGCGGAAATCGGCCGGCACGGACCTGCCGCGCGATCCGCGCGATCAGTTGTGGGGTGCCATCCGCGCGGTGTGGCGCTCGTGGAACGGCAAGAAGGCCATCGACTACCGGCGCGTGAACAAGATCGCCGACGATATCGGCACGGCGGTGAACGTGCAGACGATGGTGTTCGGCAACCTCGGCGACGACTCCGGCTCCGGCGTGGCCTTCACCCGAAATCCATCCACGGGCGAGCACAAGTTCTACGGTGAGTTTCTCGTCAACGCGCAGGGTGAGGACGTAGTGGCCGGAACACGTACGCCACTCGGCGTGGCCGAGATGGAGAAGTGCTTTCCGCAGGCGTACCGCGAGTTGATCAGGACTCAGGAGCGCCTGGAGCATCACTTCACGGAGATGCAGGACGTGGAGTTCACGGTGGAGCGTGGGCGCCTGTACATGCTCCAAACGCGCACGGGCAAGCGCACGGCGGCCGCCGCGGTGCGCATTGCCACGGACATGGTGGCCGAGGGGCTGCTCAAGCAGAACGCGGCGTTGCTGCGCGTGCAGCCGGAACAGCTGAACCAGCTGATGCATCCGGTGATCGATGGGCGCACCAAGGCCCAGCCGCTGTGCGTCGGCCTGCCGGCCAGCCCGGGCGCAGCCAGCGGGATGGTGGTGTTCGACCCCGAAGTCGCTGAACAGCGCGGCGCCAAGGGACAGAGCGTGGTATTGGTGCGCGACGAGACCACGCCGGATGACTTCCACGGCATCGTGGCGGCGCGAGCCGTCCTTACAGCACGCGGCGGCATGACGAGCCACGCCGCGGTCGTGGCTCGCGGCATGGGCAAGTGCGCGGTGGTCGGCTGCAAGGACATGGAGGTCGATCTCGACGCACGGCTGCTGCGTGTGGGCGATCACGTCGTGAAGGAGGGCGAATGGGTGACGCTCGACGGCGCCACGGGCCGAGTGTTCCTGGGCGACCTCCCGACCACGCCCTCCGAGGTGGTGCAAGTGAGCCACGGCACGCTGAAGGCCGAGGACGCGCCGTCCTACAAGGCGTTCGCGACGCTGCTCGGCTGGGCGGACGGGACGCGGACACTCAAGGTGCGCGCCAACGCGGATACCCCTGCAGACGCGCGCATCGCCCGCGGATTCGGAGCGGAAGGGATTGGGTTGTGCCGCACAGAGCACATGTTCTTCGAGGGCGACCGCATCCACGCCATGCGTCGCATGATCGTCGCCCGAGACGAAGCCGGGCGCCAACGCGCACTGGAGGACCTGTTGCCGCTGCAGCGCGGCGACTTCGAGGGGATATTCGAGGCGATGTCGGGGTTCCCGGTGACAATCCGGCTGCTGGACCCGCCGCTACATGAGTTCCTGCCGCATGGCGGCGAGGAGAGCAAGTTGTTGGCTCGCCAGTTGGGGCTCACTCGGGCATCGCTCTCGCATATCGTGGAGTCGCTGCGCGAAGCGAACCCGATGCTCGGGCATCGCGGCTGCCGACTGGGAATCACGTATCCGGAGATCACGGCGATGCAGGCGCGTGCCGTCTTTGAAGCCGCGCTGGCTTGTCGCAACCGCGGGATCGACGTTCAGCCTGAGATCATGATCCCGCTCGTGAGCACGCAGGCAGAGTTCGATCATCAACGCGCGATTGTGGCTGCCACGGCGCGCGAGGTGTTGGGGCGAGAGACCCTGCCCTACCTCGTCGGCACGATGATCGAGCTGCCGCGCGCGGCGCTCACCGCCGGCCGCATCGCGTCCACGGCGGAGTTCTTCTCCTTCGGCACCAACGACCTGACGCAGACCACGTTCGGGCTGAGCCGGGACGACGCCGGCCGCTTTCTGCCGACGTACGTGGAGCTTGGCATTCTGGCGGACGATCCGTTCCAGGTGTTGGATGAGGAAGGCGTCGGCAAGCTGATCGAGATCGCGGTCGCTGACGGACGTCAGGCACGGCCGGCGCTCAAGGTGGGCATCTGCGGCGAGCATGGCGGCGAGCCGCGGAGCATCGGCTTCTGCCACACCCTCGGCATGGACTACGTGTCGTGCTCGCCGTATCGGGTGCCGATTGCTCGCTTGGCGGCGGCACAGGCCGCCTTATCGGCGAGGTCGCCCGGCGTGTAATCGCAATCAGTTCAGCGCACCGTTCAACTCGCTTCGACTCGAACGCGCGAAGCTCTCTCGTCATCGGCGGCTACCTTCACCCTGTGGCAAACCGGGAAGGCGAATGACCAGTGCCGCCTTGGATCGCGGGGCGCACCTGCGGCGAGCTCTTCGCCTCGAAGTCTTCACCGTCGGCTGGAACGTTCTTGAAGCCATTGTCGCCATCACAGCGGGGTTCCTGGCCGGCAGTGTTGCTCTGGTCGGATTCGGCTTGGATAGCGTCATCGAGTCAATCTCTGGCGTTGCCCTTTACCATCGATTGCGAAGCGAGGTTGTTGCCGGGAATGAGGACAGCAACGAGGCACGCGAGCGTCGCGCACTTTACTTCGTTGGCCTCAGCTTCTTCCTGATTGCTGCCTACGTGCTCTATGAAGCCGCGACTGGGCTACTTCAACGGGAGCGGCCAAGTCACAGCGCTATCGGTATCGGTCTGGCAGTGGTGTCCCTCGTAGTGATGCCGGTCCTCGGGTGGGGCAAGCTCCGGGTTGCGCGCCAGCTTGATAGTCGTGCCCTTGCAG
>ERZ1292623.4022-Hain-H51-01um-R1-4022-length-12207-cov-13_pt1 | contig 12207 bp, 9 predicted proteins | sample MGYA00564398_ERZ1292623 | MGnify/ENA primary metagenome ERZ1292623 (study PRJEB36523, sample SAMEA6512633) | groundwater metagenome | collected 2019-01-07 | study: AquaDiva: Metagenomics assemblies of 32 groundwater samples | reverse complement strand
GACGCCGGCGACGACGTATAATTTTGCATTTGGCGCAAATTTTTTTAACACTTGTCCTAATTTTCATAATCTTCTAATAATCCGGCCTCGTTTTTTGTCAATGGATAATTCAACTTCTACTTTGTCGCCAACGAGAACTCTAATAAAATTTAGCCTCATTCTACCTGATAAATGGGCTAAAATTTCTGTATCATTATCAATTTTCACCTTGAAAGTGGTGTTTGGCAAAGCCTCAATGACCGTGCCATTAAATATGGGTCTTTTATTGTCTATCACAGCAATTATTGTTTGTCAAGAGTAATATTAATCTTATCTGAATTATCCGGAGCTTGCTTAACCCAGAATGGCCACAAGGAGATTGTGGCGCTGTTGATGAAATTTTTGTTGGAAATAACATTTCTCATATCATCTTTATCAAGCCCGGACAACTCTTTTTTTAATCCGGCTAAATCAACAACGAAAGCATTAGCTTTATCAAGCTCAAAAGTAAAGAATATTTCCCCGTTTTTAAAATCTGATCTTGTGGCTTGAGAATAAGTTATATTATCCTCAAAATCAAAATTTTTCAAGTCCGGGTAATTATTGGACACCGAATAATCAACCAACGCTCTAAAATCTTTTTCCTTAAAAAATATTGCCTGCCAAGTGATTTTCATACTAATAGTTTGAGAATCGGCTTTGAAATCATCTATTTTAACGGTTGACGCGCCATCAATTAATTTTAAATCGGAATCTTTAAAAGTATTTAGAGTGTCATTTTTAAGTTCGCTTACTAATATATCTTCAAGATTTTTTTTAGTTTTTTCGATTTCTTGGCTTGAAAGCGTTGAACTATTCAGTATGGGAGACATTGATTCGGTGCTTTTGGCGTAAAAACCGGCGTATTTTGGAGACTCCTTAAAACCCGGAATTGTGAAATAAGATGGCTCGATCTGGTATTCTTCTCCGGCCCCATCGCTGACCACTTCTACTTTGATAAAACTTGGAATTAGTTTTGTGCCAGACATTTTTGCCCCCGGAACAATCACCGGATTTTGAATCCTAAAAATTTTTCCATCTTTTGTTTCAAATCTGGTTTGAGCGACTAATTTTTGAGGAACGGCACTATAAGCATTGTATATATAGATGAACCCGCCGATTTTTAAAGACGAATCGTCGCTGTTTTCATTAGATGTTTCTATTATTTTTGAACCAGATTTTGATAATAGAAAATACTGTCCCGGAATCACTCCCTTGGCAAAATCAGGCGAACTTATGTTTTTACTAATAACAACCGGGATGACCATTTTTATGGGAACTTCTTTCAAGGAAAGTTCAATGTTGGCCTGCGGCAATATTAAATACATTGACGCTGCCAAAAGCAAAACTCCAATGCCTATAAAAAACACAACCGCTCGGTTAAAAGAAAGTAATTTTTTAGAGCCAATAGTTGGAAATTTATCTTCATCTTTACTTTTTGGCTCATTGTAAAAATCTTCTAAATCTTTTTCTAATTCCGAATCATTATTTTTACTTAGCTCGGAGGCGATATTGTTACTTGTAATTTCATAAATAACCGGTTCTTGTTGTGGAATTAAATTTATTTCGGGGTTTTGTTCGGGCATTTCAAAAGACGGAGGCATAATGTCCAGCATTTTTTTTAATTCTTTTCCGGCGGGTTTTGAAAATTTAACTTCTTCTTTCTTACGCGAACCGGAATTATAAATTGGCAATTGGATTTTTTCAGCAAAAATTTTGATTTCATTATTTTCCGTACTTAAAAATAAATTTTTACCTACACTTTCGGCTTCTTCCTTTAAAATTTTAAGCGAATTTAAATCGGCCGCTAAGATTGAGTTTCTCGGCAAAACTAAAACAATCTCAAGGTGTTTCGACCTCATTAAGCGGTCAATTAAAATTGCCGCATCATCTTTAGTTCTGGCTCGAATGACTTCAAAACCTTCTGACATTGATGTAATTATATCTCATTTTTGTTTATTATTCCACAATAGCTCTTATCCGCCTTATGCCGGCTGAAGAACTTTCTTCTTTAACAATCTTAAAATGACCAATTTGGCCGGTTGAGCTAACATGAGGACCGCCGCAGAGCTCTTTAGAATAAGCTTTGGATGGATCCGGATCGCCGATTGAATAAACATTAACTTCATCGGGGTATTTATCTTTGAAAAAAGCTCGGGCGCCTAATCTGACGGCGTCTTCTTTGAACATTTTCTTATTAAAAACCGGCAAATCCATTTTTATTTTTTCATTAACGATGTTTTCAATTTTTTTAATCTCTTCGGGTGTCAATTTTCTGGGAAAGGAAAAATCAAATCTGGCGCGCTCGGCAGTTATGTCCGAACCCATTTGTTGAACTTCCGCTTCATTCCCCAAAACATCATGAAGCGCCTGGTGCAGAAGATGCGTCGCGGTGTGAAGCTTGATCATTTTTTCTTTATTCTCCGCGCTTTGAACCGTTTCAATTCCGTGTCCGCCGAATTTTTTTTCAACGCCGGCGCGGGAAATTTCTTGGTGTTTTTCCATTGCCGCTTTTAACCCAGATTCATCAAATTTTATATTTCTTTCAAATGCCAACTCTCTTGTTAGTTCCGGAGGAAACCCATAACTCTCATAAAGATACAAAGCGTCATTTCCAGAAATTATTTTGTCAGTTTTTACTCTCAATATTTTTTCAAGTTCTTTCAATCCGTTTTTAAGAGTTTTAGAAAATTTTTCTTCTTCTTTTTGGATAACCATAAGAATATCCTCTCGCTTTGCCGAAAGTTCAGGATAAAATTCTTTATACATTTCAATAACTTTTTGCGCCAAAGGAATCAGGAAATTTTTGTCCAAATTCAAAACTTTGCCATAACGAATGGCGCGGCGCAATAGCCGTCGTAAAATATACCCCTGAGCTATGTTTGACGGCATAATTTCATCGGCAATTAAAAAAGTCGCGCCGCGAATGTGATCGGCAATAATTCTTACTGCCCGCGTCTCGCCTTCTACCTTTTTATGGGGAATTAATTGAATAAGCGATTCAAATAAATCGGTTTCAAAAACCGTCGGAGCGTTCTGGACGACCCTTACGAGGCGTTCCAGCCCCATGCCGGTATCAACGCCCTTTTGCTTCAATGGCGTTAAGGATTTGTCCGATTTACAATAATATTCGTTGAAAACGTGATTCCAAACTTCAATTCCATCAACATAAATTTCGGAAGTCGGGCCGCAGGGGCCTTCGTTCCCGGTCGGACCCCAAAAATTATCCTTTCGTCCGGCTTTTTTTATTTTATTATCCGGTAAACTCAAAGATTTCCAAATTTCTATTGATTCTTTATCTTCAGGAACTTCATTGTCGCCACTAAAAACTGAAGCATAACAGCGCTCCGGCGATATTCCCATTTCTTTCGTTATGAATTCCCAGCCCCATTTAATGGCGTCTTCTTTAAAATAATCACCAAAACTGAAATTGCCAAGCATTTCAAAAAAAGTGAGATGTGATTCATCGCCAACTAAATCAATATCGGAAGTCCGAAAAGATTTTTGGATTGAAGCGGCGCGTCTTGCACCAAAATCCTTAATCGGGTCCTTGTCGCCGGTGTAATACAGCTTGAATTGCTGCATTCCGGCGGTGGTTAAAAGCACCGACGGATCATCTTTCGGGAAAAGCGAAGAAGACGGCACGATTTTGTGCCCTCTTTTCTCAAAAAATTCCAAAAATTTTTCCCGAATCTCCCTTGATGTCATATATTTAGTCTAACAGAGCACTTTTTTAAATTCAAATACCTGTATATTAATATTGCAACTATTGATTGACGGAAAAATTTAGCAAGTGTTATTATAGAACAAAGTTCTTTAATTTTAACTTTAACTTTTCTAAAAGAGGAGGTAAGAACATTGGTTAAAAATAAAAACAGGAGGCGCCAAGTATATGTGCCGATAGAGATTATTAATATTTTGAAGCAGGTTAGACGTACTTTTGACCCGAATGATATCAAGGCGCTAGCGGATAATATCTGTAAGTGGGGCTTAATAGATCCCGTTACCCTGGTAAGTTTAACCAAAGCTCTTTGTCAGGATTACATTAACCTGACAAATCGACTTCATCGATCTAATTATCAGATAAAAGATCTGGTAGCGGCGCCGGACGGACAATTCATTATTCTGCTATCTGGCGAGCGGCGATTGAAAGCCCATAAATTAATTTGGCAAGAAGGTTGCTCGAATGGAAATGAAATGCGAATTAGGGCGCATTTGTATCAAAACCTTTCGGCTTCAGACGCCGTGGAGATTCAGCTTTCAGGCAACAGTTATGTTTCCCCGCCGGATCATGAAGTGGTAGAGATGTGCGCGCTGCAGTTTAGGATTAAAAAAGAAAAAAATCCTAAACTTACAATCGCTGAATTCAGCCGTTCTATTGGTAAAAATCCTTCAACCATCAGCGATTATTTGAAGATTTTTGATTTGCCGCAAGAAATATTTGGCCTCTTCCAAAAAGAGTTAATATCTTCCGGTATAGCTCGGGAGATTGCGTTTTTGCAGGAAAATGGAGAGCGGGATTTAATGTGGTGGGCCAAGCGGGTAATAATCAGCCGTTGGAAAGTCAAAGATTTTCGTAAACGGATTCGGGAGCACCTAATGAACAAACGGCAATCAATGCTGGAAATTTTTGACAAGGAAGCCGAAAAGCAAGCCAAGAAAACATATATTAAGGCGACAGTGGCCAAAGAAATGTTAGAAGGGATTTGGAACAACATAGCTTATTTCAAAAAAATTTTCAGGTTGTTTGAAGAAGGCAAGCTTGGCCGCAAAGATTCACCGTTTTCCGAGCGCAGCCCGGTTCATCTGTACCGGGAACAGGTTGAACTAATGCGGCAAAATGTTTTGCCTCATATAACGGATTATCTTCCTAAAAAATCTTTGCGAGAAATTGAAGAGACATTGGCTCGCGTGGAGCTTACATTGTCCAAACAGGAAGGACAAATAGAGAAAAGCGCGCAATAGGAAATGGGCGGCTCGTTATCTGACGAACGCCCATTGTTTTTTATCTCATATGTCTTCTACAAAATAACTCCTCCTCCTAAAATTTCTTTGTTTTTGTAAAAAACCACGCTTTGACCGGAGGTTATGGCTCTTTGAGGAGAATCAAAATCAACTGACATTGAAATTTTCCCAATCCCCTCCTTTAAAATTACGCATTTCTGAAGCGGTTGACGATAGCGAATTCGCGCTAAACATTTTAAAGGTAGTTTCGGTTGCTTCCCGGAAATCCAATTAATATCTTTAGCGATTAATTCTTTTGAAAATAATTTTTGGCTTTTGCTTTCGGCAACCCATAATGTATTGGCGCCAATATCTTTAGAGGCGACATAATAAATTTTTCCCTGCTCGCCGGGCAAACTTCCTTTAATACCAATCCCCTTTCTTTGGCCGATGGTGTAGAAAATCGCTCCATCGTGAATTCCTATAGTTTTGCCATCAATTGTTTTTATCGGTCCGGGATTTTTCCCGAGTTTTTCTTTTAAAAATTCGGCAACGTCAATTTCACCGATAAAACAAACGCCTTGGGAATCGGGTTTCTCCGCTGTCGGCAAATCATATTTTTTTGCCAACGCCCGCACTTGCGGCTTGGTATAATTGTCAATCGGGAAAAGACAATATTTCAGCTGATCTTGGGTTAATGTCCATAAAAAATAACTTTGATCTTTGTTTACGTCTTTTGCAACCATCAACGAATAACGAATCTGTTGCGAATTTACGAATTTAGAATTTATTATTCGTTTATTCGTTTTTGATTCGTTATTCGTTGATAAACGAACGTAATGGCCTGTAGCGATATAATCAGCGCCTAAAGCCAGCGTTTTTTTGAGAAATAGGCCAAATTTAATTTCCCGATTGCACATTACGTCAGGATTGGGAGTGATGCCGGAAGCGTATCCTGAAATCATATAATCAACAACGGCTTTTTTATATTCATCTTCAAAATCAAAAACATAAAAAGGAATATTCAAAACGCCGGCGACTCTCCTGGCGTCTTCTGCGTCTTCCTCGGCGCAGCCGGTTACAGACCAGCCCTTCATATAAACTCCGACAACATCATATCCTTTCTTTTTTAACAGCAAAGCGGCAACGGATGAATCCACTCCCCCGCTCATTGCTATGAAAACCTTCAATTTTTTCCGCGTTCTTGGCATATATTTGTAAGCGCGTCCGCATTATATCACATGCTAAAAAAATAAAACCGGGCTTCGGGAAGCCCGGATAGATTAACAAAGAATGTAAGAACACTCTCGACACTTTACACATCCCTCTTCGTATATCAAAGAACTTCTGTGGCACTTTGGACAATAGTTGCCCAAAATTAACACAGCTTTTTTGTCATTTTCATTAGACGATTCAGGATCTAAATCAATAAGTTTTTTGTCATCTATCTTCTCCAGCCCAAATTTATTGAGATAAATGACAATCGCTTTACTCACGCCATCGCCAATTGATGTAATCTTGTTTTTACCGAATCCGGCGCTTCGGCTTCCGCCAATACCGCCGAGATGATTCTTGATCCGCACCAATTTCTCAATCGGTGTCAATATAGATTCTTCTCTCAGGATTTCAGATGCCAACCGGCCTATGGCTTCCGCGTCAGCGGCGGCGTCGGTTCCGGCTTTAGCAACAACTATAAATATTTCAAAAGGCTCTTGCGGCCCGATATCCGCGTTCCAGTTAATAGTGATAAAAGCGGCTCCCTCAGGAGTTTCCACTTTTATCGTGGTACCCAAAACATTGGGACGCAAGCGAACAAAGTCTTTGGCTGTTCTAACTTCCGCCTTTTCTCCAATGCCCGCCGAAAGCACTTGCCCTTTGCAGCCGTCGCGAAAAACTGTAATGCCGAGACATTCGGTCTCATAAGCCAAAAGGAAAGCCTTTTCAACTTCCGACGGCGTAGCGGAATTCACCATATTGATGGTTTTACTGACTCCGTTGTCAGTGTTTTTTTGAAAAGCCGCCTGAATTCTGACGTGCCATCCAAACGGTATCTCGTGCGCCGTTGCAAAAATCTTTTTTATATCATCAGAAACGCCGTTTAAATCACCGACTCGGCCGCGACTTTTAACTTCTTCTTCGAGAGTTTGGGAATAAAAACCGCGCTCTTTGGTAATTTCTATAAAGCGATTGAACGCCGGACTGTATATCGCCAAAACGCGGCCTTCATACTGATGCGTTTTAGTTAAACCGTAATGAGGTTCGATTCCGCCGGAACATCCGGCTAAAATACTTAACTCGCCCGTGGGAGCAATTGTGGTAATTGTGCAGTTTCTTATCGGTTTTCCGTCTTTGTAGATGCTTTTATCCCAAAACGGAAAAGCTCCTCTTTCTTCTGCCAGCCGTTCCGACTCCCTGTGCCCGATGTTGTTAATAAATCCCATCAATTCTTCAGCCAGTTTGCAGGCATCTTCGGATGCATAAGGAATATTCAAACAGGCTAACATATCGGCCCAACCCATAACGCCCAAGCCGATTCGCCGTATTTTATGAGCTAAATCCATAATCTGAGGCAACGGATAGGGATTGAGCTCTATAACATTATCAAGAAAATGCACCGCCAAACCGACAACCTTCCCAAGTTCTTCCCAATCAATGGTATAGTTGCCATTGTTGAGTTTTAAGAATCTCACGAGAGCAATTGATCCTAAATTGCAAACGTCAAAAGGAAAAAGCGGCTGTTCTCCGCAAGGGTTTGTCGCTTCAATTTTCATCAAGTCCGGAAGCGGATTAGCTTTCCATCTGTTGGTTTTGTCAATAAACCAAAGGCCTGGACAGCCCTTTTCCCAAGCCATTTTAACAATCATATCAAAGACCGTCCGGGCTTTAAGCCGATTGACGACTTTATTGTCGCGCGGATCAAGCAAATCGTATTCAGCGTCTTCTTTTACCGCGCGCATAAAAACATCGGTGATAGCAATGGAAATATTGAAATGGGAAATCTGTCTTTCCATCAACGCGGTTTTTAATTCTTCTAACGCCTTATTGCTGAAAATATGGTGTTTTAGGCGTTCAAAAATAGCATCATTGCCATCCTGCAATGTTCCTTTGGCAACGATAGCTTCCAGAATGTCGGGATGATGAACGCTTATCATAGCCATATTGGCGCCGCGGCGCGTTCCGCCCTGAACAACTTTGTCGGTTGAAGCATCGAATACTTTCAAAAATGAAATGGGACCCGATGCTTTGCCCTTAGTCGAATTGACAATCGCGTTTTTTTGACGCAACGCCGAAAAAGAAAATCCCGTGCCGCCGCCGGATTTATGAATCAACGCCTGCCACTTTATGGCATCATAAATCCCTTCCATAGAATCTTCTATCGGAAGAACAAAACAAGCGGAAAACTGAAGCCCATTGCCCGTTCCGGCGTTATACATTGTCGGCGCGTTGGGAAAAAACAATCTATTAGCCATAAGCTTGTAAAAATCTTTAGCTAAGGCAGTAACGCTTTCTTCGGAGTGGCCATATTCTTTATCGGTTGACGCGATATGATAAGCTACGCGCCAGCACATATCCTCGATTGTTTCAAGGGGCTTGCCTTCGTCCGATTTTCTCAAAAACCGTTCTTCAACAAGCCGAACGGCATCCTCTGTCCAAACGCACGGCGGCAAATCTTCCGGCATCGGCGCAATAAACACATCTTTTCCGTTTTTTCTCATCTGTCTTTCCTCCTCTTTTTATTTAAATTTCAAAGACCGATCTTTTTGGGTAATAAAAACATAACATTTGCTCTTGTTTTTTGTCAAAAAAACTTTTACAATGGCAAATCATGTTAGGGATTAACGACATACAAAACGGAATTTATATTGTGCATGAAAATGCGCCGTACCAGGTTTTGGAAGTAAAACATCTCCATCTGGGCCGAGGCGGTTCAAGCATCCAAACCAAAATAAAAAATTTAAAAACCGGCCAGGTTCTGGCACGGAATTTTAAACCCGCCGATATGTTTGAGGAAGCTGAGATTGAAAAAAGAAAAGTAATATATTTATATAATCATCGCGGAGAATACTGGTTTCAAAGTTTCGACGAGCAAGCAAAAAACAGGTTTCTGCTGAAAGAAAAAGCGCTAAGCGACGTTATACATTTTTTAAAACCGAATACAATGGTGGAAGCTCTAAATTTCAAAGGTGAAATTTTAAATATAACCTTGCCGATTAAAATGGATTTTAAAGTTGTTGAAGCGCCGCCGGGAATTCGCGGCAACACGGCTCAAGGCGGGACAAAAACCGTCACTATAGAAACCGGCGCTCAAGTTGTGGCTCCTTTGTTTATCAATGAAAGCGATATAATCCGAATAAATACGACAACTGGGGAATATGTTGAAAGAGTTGAAAAAGGAAAGTAAATTATCGCAATATAAACATAACCCAATGATAAATATTGAAAAAGAAGAATTAGTTAAAAACCTTGACAAGGCATTTGCGTCGATTGCACTCGAAGACATTAAAAGAGCAGTGCACATTGACACAAATACAACAATGGCAGTTTTTATCTTGGGATCATGTTTTATTGAATCACTAGCAGGTTTTTACTGTGGGCAGACTGACCCTAATTCATACGGCAAGAGCAAAGATCAATTTGTTGAATTCGTAACTAAATACCTACCAAAATACAATCCGCAGGATATGTGGCAAAGTTTGAGGAATGGTTTAGTGCATTCGTATACGGACAAAGGCAAGTATCTTTACGTAAATAAAAAAAGAGATTTGCACCATTTACAGCATCAAGGCCGAGGGTTATTTATTAATGATGAAAATTTTGTAGAAGAGTTAGAAAACGCCTATGAACAGTTTAGATATGATGTATTAAATGATCCTAATATTTTCTTAAAAACACAGCAGAGATTCGACGCATTTGGAGTAATGCATATTTTAGATATACCCAAAAATGAGATAGACCGGGATGCCTCAGTTAACTAAACTAATTTGATTTTTTGGCAATAAAATAAAAACTAAACTCGTTCTAATAGATAAAGGGTTGCTTGTGGATAACTGCTCGTGTTTTGCTCGGATGGGTGTGATATAATTTATATAATGTTGACCCTGCGACAAAAACAAGTAAAAGATTTCGTTTCAAAAATAATATCAAAAAATGGCGTAGCGCCATCAGAACGAGAAATTGCGCGCCGCTTTCGAATTTCTCCGTCAACAGCCCATGAACATTTAGAATCCTTGCGAGAAAAGGGGTATTTGGAAAAAGATCCGGGTCGAGCGCGCGGAATTAAGGTAGTAAGATCTTCCGCTAATCTTGTACTTATTCCCCTCCTCGGCACTATCGCCGCGGGTCAACCGATAGAAGCGGTAATGACGCCGGAAAATATTGCCGTTCCCAAAAGCAAACTGCCGAAAACGGGGAATATTTTTGCTTTAAGAGTAGCCGGCGACAGCATGATTGATGAAAATATAAATAATGGCGATACAATTTTAGTCAAACAACAATCAACTGCTGAAAACGGTCAGAAAGTTGTGGCACTAATTAATAATAACGAGGCAACGTTTAAAAAATTCTATAAAGAACACGGCCACATCCGACTCCAACCTGCGAATAAAAATATGGAACCAATATTAATAAATGCCGGCACATCCTTAGCAATACAAGGTGTGGTTGTTGATGTTTTAAAAAATAATCCCTTTACCCCCGGTTTGATATTATCGGCCCAAAAAGAGGAGGATATCCCACAGCAAGATTTGAAAAAATATTTAAATAAAATTTATCAAGGCGATATTATTGATTTATTAAAAAAAATGCCGAATAAAAGTGTAGATATGGTTTTTGGAGACCCAGATTATAATGTTAGAATAAAATACAATGGCGTGGGTTATACAAAAAATTTTGATGAGTATATTGATTGGTACATTCGGCTAACAAAAGAGGCGATGAGAGTTTTGAAAGACACCGGTAATTTATTTATGATGAACTACCCTAAACAAAATGCCCATTTGCGAGTCAAATATTTAGATAATCATTTTCCAGAAATTTCAGAATATATTTGGGCTTATAATACAAATGTTGGCCATACGCCAAAACGCTTCACAACAGCGCACAGAAGTATCTTGCATATCAGAAAAACTGTTAATAATAAATTTTTTAAAGATTCAGTTGCGTTGCCATACAAAAATCCAACAGACAGAAGAATCAAGCAAAATTTAGCCAATGGCTCGAAGGGAAGAATGCCCTACTCTTGGTTCGAATTTAATCTTGTAAAAAATGTCAGTAGGGAAAAAACTTATCATTCGTGCCAAATTCCACAAAAATTAACCGAAATGTTAATTAAGGCATCGACTAATCCAAATGATATAGTTTTAGTTCTTTTTGGAGGAAGTGGTGCTGAAATAGATATGTGTAGAAAATTAAATCGTCAATTTATTTCTGCGGAAATAGATAAAAAGTACTGCGACATTATAAATAGCCGACTTGCAAACGGCTACATTGATAAGCAATATCGCCTTGTGCCACGAGGTAAGAAAATATCTACGGGATAATCTTTCGAATACTGGCCGCGTCAAAATGATTTTCGTAAACAAGTATAAGAGCCGCATAAAACTTGTCGCGCCCCGCGCCCCTGCTTGTTGGTCCGCCGTTCCTGTTTTGTAATCTATACGGCATTGTTGAGCCGCACTCTTTCCAAGATAATTTATAGTTTAGATCCTCTTGCGCCCACATCCATTTCAGCATCTCTAAAAATTGCCGGGGATCAATACCATCAAGCTTTGGCGGTTCTTTACCAGTAGTATTATTATCATGTAATTGTACTATCATTTTCCAAAAATTTTTATTTTTCTTTTTATGGGTTTCAAAATCTTTTAAAAGATTTGCATAAGTAAAACCAATCGAGCTTCCTTCGTGCCCTTTTTCAAACGGAACAACCTCAAAATCATAAAGATTTGCCCAAAAAGCTGAATTTTTATTTGGCCTTTTTAATGTGCGCTGTTTTAACTTATAGCCTGGATACCGAATACCGATACGAGGTTTCGCGATAGTACCTTCCACAATAAATAAGTGAGAACCAATTGGTGCGGTATGATAAGGAAGTAATTCCTGCGTCAAGTTTTTAAAAAAATTCAAACCTCCCAGGATATGTAGTTCATGTATTTTGGCAGATTTAGACATAAGTTTATTTCTTTGGAAAAGTTTCTTCTAAAATCTTTTTCAGGCCTTCCACGTCAACGCTTTTGCGTTGTTTCTTAT
>ERZ1292623.4021-Hain-H51-01um-R1-4021-length-12211-cov-4_pt1 | contig 12211 bp, 13 predicted proteins | sample MGYA00564398_ERZ1292623 | MGnify/ENA primary metagenome ERZ1292623 (study PRJEB36523, sample SAMEA6512633) | groundwater metagenome | collected 2019-01-07 | study: AquaDiva: Metagenomics assemblies of 32 groundwater samples | reverse complement strand
AACCTGTGACCAAGAGCTTAAAAGGCTCCTGCTCTACCGCTGAGCTACCGGCCCGCAAGATTAAGGAATTATACCAATAATACTCTCCCCTTGACAAGAGAAGTTCAACGAGTATAAACTGATTGTATTATCAATCTAATCGTGAAAGGAGGTGAATAATTTGCCTACTAATTATAGCGATACTTTGATTGCCTCTCTTAACAACGCGCTTCTTGCTATTACGCTTTTTGTCCCAAAATTTTTAGCCGGACTAGTTATACTACTTATTGGTATTGTAATAGCATCGATTCTTAAAAAAGTCGTTGTTGAAATCTTTAAGACTTTAAAGGTTGAGGCATTCCTTAAAAAATACGGAGTTCCCGAAATGAAAGAAGAATTTTCATGGACGAACATCTTGTCGGAAATCGTAAGGTGGTTTGTAATTATAATTTTTCTTATCCCAACAGCGGAGATTTGGGGACTTTCACAAATCACCGGCGTTTTGAATGAATTCTTACTTTACTTGCCAAACGTTTTTGTTGCGGCAGTAATTGCGCTGGTTGGTTTTGTATTTGCAAGGCTTACTCACGACGTTATTCTGGTTTCGGCAAAAGGCGTCGAATCACAAACAGCAGCAACAATCGCATCGGTTGCACGTTGGGCTGTAAATATATTCGTACTTTTGGCCGTACTTTCGCAGCTTGGTGTTGCAACAGATCTTATTAGGATTCTCTTTACAGGATTTGTAGCAATGTTGGCTGTTGCAGGTGGAATTGCATTTGGTCTTGGTGGCCAAGGTGCTGCTAAAGACGTCGTTGACGGGTTAAGGAGAAGATTAAATTAAATTGCCTAAATAAGGATTTTTAGGTATAATCTTTACTTAACAGGCGCCATCGTCTAGCGGTTAGGACACAGGGTTTTCATCCCTGTAATCGTGGGTTCGAATCCCACTGGCGTCACACTTCGGCAGGCTCAGGGTAAACTGAAACATCTGGAGTACTAACTTTTAAATCCCTAATGATAGTTAAGCTGCAAAGGTGGATTGAAACTAAGATTTTAATGAGTCTTTAATTTTTTGCTTTATTGCGTCTATACTCTTCGGATTATAAAGAGAATAAGCGAGCACTTCTTTTTTCATTTTCTTTAAAATGACTACTATTTCTTTTAATCTTTTTTCATCTACTAAATCTGTTTTAGTTATAAGAACAATCTCAGGCTTTTCTAAAAGCTTGGGATTGAACTCTTTAAATTCTTTTCTAACGGTCTCGTATGTTTTCTTAGGATCTTCTATAGTTGCGTCGATGGTATGAATCAACATCTCTGTTTTTTCGATATGTTTTAGAAATTCAATTCCCAAACCTTTGCCTTTTGATGCTCCTTCTACTAGCCCTGGAATATCTGCAATTGCATAATCCTCGAACATTCCTATATTTGGCTCTAAGGTTGTAAAAGGATAATTTCCAATTTTAGGCGTAGCATTGGTCAAAACCGAAAGTAAACTGCTTTTACCTGAATTTGGAAGCCCGATAAGTCCAATTTGGGCAATAATTCGGAGTTCCAAAAATAATTCTTTTCTCTCCCCTATTGTTCCTTTTTCTGCAAATCGGGGAGACTGATTTGTTGAAGTTTTAAATTCATTATTACCTTTTCCTCCTTTTCCGCCTTTAGCTATAAGAATAGAGTCTGAATGATTTGTTATTTCGTAAACGGTGTTGCTTCTTAAATCCGTAATTTTTGTTCCTCTTGGAACAAAAATTGTCTTATCAGGAGCATTTTTCCCATATAAATTCTTACGTTTCCCCTGTATTCCATCTTCTGCCGTGATTTTTTTCTGATATCGAAATTGACTAAGGTCAGCAATATTATTTGAACCTTGAATATAAATACTTCCTCCGTTACCTCCATTACCGCCGTCCGGTCCTCCTTTAAAATTCCGAGCATTACTTAAAAAAGTTGCAGCGCCATTCCCTCCGTTTCCGGCTTTGACTAAAAGATTAACATTATCAACAAGCATTATGTTATTGTAGCATTACCCTTGAGGCTCTGGTGGTAGAAATTCCTCTCCTCCGCTATCATTAGCTTGCTTGCTGTAATCTGCTTTAAGCCACTCCACGTATGTGCAGCCTGTTGCCACGCGTTTTGCGCTATCCCATCCAGCTGTTGAACATTTTTTCATCCTTCTTCCTGCATTAGTAGTAAAAAGAACAAGCGGTTTTCCGCATTGCGGACATTCCTCATCGGTTTTTTCTGTTGTCCCATTAATCCACTCTACGAAGTCGCATCCTATTACCTTTTTAGTCTCCTTATCCCAGGTGCCTTTAGAACATTTCTTCATCTTCTTACCAAATCTTGTAAACTGCATAACAAGGGGAGATCCGCACTTTGGACATTTTTCATCCAATGTTTGAGGCTCAACTTCTATCCACTTTACATAATCACAGCCTTCATTTTGCCTTGTTTCCCTATTCCAGCTTCCTTTAGAACAGCGCTGCAATTTTCGTCCTGTTGCAGTCTCGGTTATTGGACTTAGCGGCGATTGGCATTTCGGACATATTTCTTCTGTCATAAAAATAAGAATAGCATTATTGGATGACAAAATGAAAGATGTAAAAATTTATCTCTCACCGTACGAATTATGAAATGTAATATCCTTTTGAAAAAAGCATGAAGAGAATAAATAGAAGAATAATCCCTACAGTTGAATAAGCAATCTTAATCCATTTATTTTTTATTAAAGCAAGTGCTATAAAAATTGGAAATAGAACCAAGACGTATCTAGGAAGACCGGAAAATGTTCCAGTCGAAGCTGGAATTAAAAAAGCTAAGACTCCGAAAATTAAGTATGATGCTCTAACTTTCTTCTTCCAGGCTACATAAAACAGTGATGAAACGAAAATAAAAGACGATAACTCTAACAATGCTATCCACCATTCGTAATTTACAAAAGTTGTTGTGAGAATTTTAAAATATCTAAAAATAGCCTGGGGAAAAAGGATAATCTCGTCAACCGACCGATTATTTAATACTTTTCCCTGAGCTTCTATAAAATGTAAAGCATTCCCCCACTGCGAAAAATTAAACCAGGCGTAAAGTAAAATCCCTATTGGAGCTAACAATAACGAAATTATCTTTTTGCTAAGAAACGTTTTATTCTGAACAAAAAACTCAAATAGCAAAGCTGGAATAATTGCAATTCCGACAAATCTGGTTGCGGTTAAAAGCATTGCAAAAATTCCAGATAAAAACCAATTTTCTTTTCTGGCAAAGTAAAAAGAGAAAATTAAAAGTAAGAAAAACAAGCTCTCCGAATAAATTGTTACAAAAAAAAATGACGTTGGAAATAAAAGTAAAAATAAAATAGTGTGAAAAGATATATTTCTCTTGTAATCAAGCATCAAAAGTTTATTAAAAACTATCAAGCTCAATAAAAATAAAGTGGAAGAAAGAACCATTCCTACTAAAAATTGTTGGACTGTAAAAACTCCGCTATTGAGACTGAGAAAATTTATCAAAATAGGGAAGAGAGGGAAAAATCCTGCATTATCGACTGTATAACCGCTTCCTGCAATACTTAAATAATAAACTCCGTCAAAATTCGCCCAAGGGTAAAATAAGAAATGGGAAATTGGATTATGAGAACCAATATAGTGAAGTGGAGTCGTGTAATTAAACCCTTCCCTTAATTTTAAAAATATCTGGGAAACAAAAAGGGGAATAAAAAGAAAAACTCTCCAAGCAACAAGCAAATATATTATCTTTTTCATGATATAATTATATACCTCTTTATGAGAATCTTGACTATTTTATTTTTAATCTCTTATTTCTTCATTTTTATTACTCCTGCAAAAGCTATTTACGATCCGTTATCCAAGCCTAACAACAAGGTTGGAATACATATCTTGTTTACGGATGAAGTTTTTCAAGCAAAAGATTTGGTGAATGCAAAAAACGGGGACTGGGGGTATGTTACAATACCAATTCAAGCATCAGATAAAAATTTACTAAAATGGCAGACATTTATGGATGACTGCCGAGAACTTCACTTAATTCCAATACTTCGTCTTGCGACAAATGGAGATTATTTTAATACAAAAGTCTGGGAAAAACCAAAACCTGAGGATATATTGGATTTTGCAAATTTTCTAAATTCTCTGGATTGGCCTGCAAAAAACCGGTACGTTATAATTTTTAACGAAGTGAATAGGGCTGACGAATGGGGCGGAGCCGCATCTCCATCTGAATATGCGGAAATTTTAAACTATGCAGTTGATACTTTTAAATCCAAGAATGACGATTTTTTTATAATCTCTGCGGGTCTTGACAATGCAGCACCAAACAACCCGCCTAGTTACATTAACGAATATGATTTTTTATCGGAAATGGATCAAGGCACCCCCGGAATTTTCGCTAAAATAGACGGAATATCAAGCCATTCTTATCCAAATCCCGGATTTTCTCAACCTCCTCATGTCAACACTACTAAGAGTATTTATAGCTTTGAGTACGAAAAAGACCTTATCACAATCTTTACAAATAAAAATTTACCTATTTTTATAACAGAAACCGGCTGGTCTTCAAATATCATATCTAAAGACAGAATTGGTTCATATTTTGCTCAGGCTTACTCACAAGTCTGGAACGATAATAATATTGTAGCTGTAACTCCTTTTTTACTTAGAGCAGGGGGAGAACCTTTTGGACAATTTTCGTTTTTGGATGAAAACGGAAACAAAAATCCAAATTATAAAATAATTGAAGCTATGGATAAAGTAAAAGGCCAACCGACTCTTTCTCAAAAGACTAAAAAAGAGACCATTATTCAAAAGACACTGCCAATTAGAAGATTTCTTTATGGAATTGAGGTCAAGAGCAGCTTTCTTCGCTCAATTCAGCCTACTAAGAGTATCTTCAAATGGCTCCTAAATATTTAAAAATTGTGGTATAATTGTCAAAACAAATATGGATAGTAGTACCTCTACAAACGGACATTCTTTTAATAGTGCCACTCACGGAAAAGTAAACGTAGAAGAAATAATTTCGATTATAAAAACTTTCCTTGAGGAAGAACCTGATTTTGAATATAGCCTTGTAATCGGAACTGACTCTCATGAAAAAAAGATTGCAGATGGCCCCCAACCAACCAACGGAACAAGAACAATAAATCTCGTAACAGCAGTCCTTATTCATAGAAAAGGTTTTGGAGGTAAATATTTTTGGGTTAGAAACGAAATGCCAAATATACACAATTTACGAGAAAAAATATATGCCGAAACATTGGCATCTTTAAATTTTGCGATTTCCTTTGTGCCTCTTCTTAAAAAGAGCTTAAATAGAAAAGTATTAAATTACGATCTAGAAATACATGTTGATGTAGGTGAGCACGGAGATACAAGAGATATGATAAAAGAAGTTGTTGGAATGGTTACAGGTAACGGATTTGTCGCTAAAACCAAACCATACGCTTATGCTGCATCCTACGTTGCAGATAAGCACACTTAACAATGTTTAAACACAGAAGCAAAAACCCAAAAGCATCTAAATTGGAATGGGAAGAAGCCGCCGAAGTAAAAAAAGATATTAAAGAAATCTTAAAAGTTTTGGATTTTCCCCATATTAATCCTTCAAGAATTTTCTGTTTTAGAAGTTACGGATCAAAATCAAGGTCTTATGCAAGAATTTGGACATTTCCAAAAATTTTCCAAAGAGCCCTTGAAGTTGCACCCGCATACGTTATTGAAGTTCTGGCAAAACATTACGACAATCTTGACGCCGACAACAAAAAAAAAGTCTTGATTCACGAACTTCTGCATATTCCCAAAAATTTTTCAGGCACTCTAGTTCCTCATAGGGGAAGAAATAGAAGTCTTGGGAAAACTGCAGACCTTTTATTTGATCAATATAGGAAAGCAAAAATATGATAACTATAATCCACGGAGACGACGTAGTTTCTTCAAGAAATTATCTACTTGAACTAAAAAAAGAATCAGAAAATCCAATTCAATTCAGTAAAGACGGGCTAAGTTATTTAGACATTCTTCAAACGCTTAAAGGACGACAGCTGTTTGAAGAACAAAAAAATATTTTTATCGAAAATTTATTATCCAACAAAAAAAATGTTTCTGAATCGGAGAAGATATTAGATCTTATAGGAAAAAACAGCAAAGAATTTAATGTATATTTTTGGGAAGGAACAGAACAAACACAAGCAAGTTTAAAATTATTTTCTGATGCAAAAATAAAACTCTTTAAAATTCCCCAAAATCTTTTTAATTTTCTGGATAATATAAAACCAAATTCTAAAGAAAATGTAATTAACTTCCATAAGGCACTGGAGACGACAGAGGCTAACGCAATTTTTTACATGATGATTAGACAGTTTAGACTTTTAATCGCACTAACAGAAAACTCGGATTCAATTGATGAGACAAAAAGATTGGCGCCTTGGCAAAAAGATAAATTAAAAAGACAGGCTATTTTTTTTTCAATAGATAAATTAAAGAAAATTTATAATGAACTTTTTAAAATAGACCTTAAAACAAAAACTGGTGAAATAACGGACCTTACCCGGGCAATTGACATTTTCCTTCTCGATATTTAACATAAAATAATATGCCTGTTCTTAAAAAAACCATGTTTCGCGAATACGATCTTCGAGGCCGCGAAGCAGATGACGAACTCAACGATACTTCCATGTACTTCATTGGCCGAGGTTTCGGCACATTCCTTAGAAAAAGAAATATCGATCAGGCTGTTGTTGGACACGATGCAAGAGGAACTTCAGAAAACTTCCATGCAAATGTTGTTAAAGGATTAATTGAATCTGGAATAAATGTAATCGATATTGGAACAATTACAACACCTATGGGATATTGGGCTCAATATTATCTAAAAGTTAAAGGCCTTGTAACAGTTACTGCGAGTCATAATCCTGTTGGATGGAACGGAGTTAAGCTTGGATCCGATTTATCCTACACCTTACTTACAGACGAATTACAAGAAGTTTATCAAATCATAGAAAAAGAAGAATTTACAAATGGAGAAGGCTCTATTAAAAAAGAGTATATTGCCGATGCCTACATTAAAGATCTTCTTTCAAGAGCAAAAATTACAAAAAAATTTAGAATTCTTGTTAATACTGGGAATGGAACAGCAGGTCCAGTATATATTAAGGCATTAAAACAAACAGGCTGCGATATTGTCGAACATTTTACAAATGTTGATCCTGCCTATCCCAATTACACTCCAAACCCAGATGGGACAGCAATGATGGAAGATACTGGAAAACAAACAACTGCGAACAAATGTGACTTTGGCTTTGCATTCGATGGTGACGGGGATAGGTTAGGATTGGTTGATGAGAAAGGAAATACAATCTGGCCGGATAGATATATTATCCTTCTATCAAGACTTATTCTATCAAAACATCCTGGAGCAAAAATTGTTTTTGATGTAAAAGTCTCAGAAGCATTACCCGAAGACATAAAAGCTCATGGAGGAATTCCTATAATGTGGAAAACAGGACACTCCTATATAAAGTCCAAACTTGCCGAGGAAAAGGCCGCAATGGCGGGAGAAATGAGTGGACACATATTTTTTGTTGATGATTTTTATGGTTTTGACGACGGATTATTTGCGGCACTCAAAATTCTCGAGTATCTTTCAGTTCAAGATAAACCTCTATCCGAAATTATTGCGACGACTCCATATTATGTGTCGACTCCCACCATCCAGGTAAAAACAACTGACGAAGATAAATATAAAGTTGTTGAAGAATTGACAAACGAATTTAAAAAAGAAGGATATAATGTTGTTGATATAAACGGAGCAAGGGTTTATACAGACGATGGCTGGGGTCTTGTAAGGGCTTCCTCCAATACTCCAACTCTTGTCTTGCGTTTTGAATCAAAAACGCAGGAGGGACTTGAAAAAATAAAAGATCTTTTCAAAAGAAAATTAGATAGATTTGAAATCGTCAGCAAAGAATGGGATACGACTGGACATTAAAATGATTGATTTAAATAACTTAGGAGAAATTAAAAAATTAGATCCAAAAAATGTTTATGAATCAACAGAGATGTTGGCTGACCAGTGTAAACAAATTTGGAATGATTCTAAATCGTTGGAATTATCAGATGAACTTAAAACTGCGAAAAATATAATCATCTGTGGTATGGGAGGTTCAGCATATGGAGGACATGTCGCCTTATCGCTTTTTAAAGATGCATTGAAAATTCCACTTTTTGTAAATAATGACTATACTCTCCCGGCTTTTGCTGATGAAGATTCACTGGTAATCTTAACGAGTTATTCGGGGTCTACCGAAGAAACATTATCTTGCTTAGCAGAAGCAATTAAAAAAGGCTGCAAGATAATTGGTTTGACCTCGGGCGGAAAGCTTGCAGAATCTTTAAAAAATAGTAATAAAGATGTATTTATTTTCCAATCAAAATTTAATCCCTCCAATCAGCCAAGACTTGGGACCGGGTATATAGTGCTAGGAACAATTGCTATTCTCAACAGGTTGGGTTTTTTGAGTATACCGGAAAAAGATGCACAAACCGCGATAGAAAATCTCAAAAAGAACAAAGAAACAATAAAAGAAAAAGCAAAAGAAATTTCTAATGAATTACAAAATTTTATTCCTGTTATATTTGCTGCGGAATTTCTGGAAGGCAATTCTCATATTATTAGAAACCAGTTTAACGAAACTTCTAAAAGTTTTTCTTCGTTTCATGTTCTTCCAGAGCTAAATCACCATCTCATGGAAGGATTGAAGAATCCAAAAGAAAATAAATTAAAAATTATTTTTATCAATTCAGATTTGTATTCAGACAAAACAAAAAAAAGAATTACACTTACAAAAGATGTGATTTCAAAAAATGGTGTCCCCTACTTAGAGTTTGAAACGATGGGGGACACAAGAATCTCGCAATCCTTAAGTGCTTTATCATTCGGGGGATATTTAACTTTATACTTATCACTTTTATATGGACTGGATCCAAGCCTAATCCCATGGGTTGATTACTTCAAAGACAAGTTGAAAAGTTAACAATTTTGCTATAATCATAAACTATGCCGCCTGAATTACTTCAAGCTTCAAAAATTGAAAACGCGCCAATAGTTATTTCTCCACAAAAGTTTGCAGCGGAGCTTAGAGCAAATCTTGGACTTGCGCCAAATGTTAGTTTTACGGTAGCTGATATTTCAAGAGCAGCTGAAAAATACCCTCGATTATTTCCTGTCGCATTTTTTTATTCTCTTGATCGATTGAATCTAATTTTACAAGCACCACCAGGAAGAATTGTAATATATGACCCCATGATTGGCTTAAGAAGAATTTTTGATCCTCTCGAACAAAACGCTGGCTCTTTTTTAACTAATGAGCATGGCAGAATCAAACTCGTATCTAGCATCGAAGCTGTTAGAGCTTCCGGATATGCTTTACCCTTGGAACCTGTTAGAAGATTATGTCCAATGACAAGAGATCTTCCAAATAGCGGTGCTTTTTCTACATACGCCGCGTACGTCGCAAGAGGCTTGATAACTCCAACTCTTTAAACCATAATATATTTATGGCTGCCCAAAAGTACGTATTTTCAATTAAAGATTTAGAAGAGGACGAAGAGCTTGGGGAAAAAGTTAACCAGTTAATAAAATTAAGAAAAGCACAGTTTCTAATCCCCGACTCTTTTGTAATAAAATCCCTTGCATATTTTGATTTTCTAAAAGGAAATAGGCTTGAGAAAAAAATCAAGCATCTTTTAGGCACTGTTGATTTTAAAAAAGCAAAATCTATCAAAGAAACCGCGATTCATATTAATAAACACTTAGCAGGCAGCGACATCCCAAACGAAATTCTTAAAGAAATTCTAAATGCATATAAAAAACTAGGAGGAATTCTAGAGCACGCTCATGTTAATATCTTTTTCTCACACATATTAAAAGAGAATTCATCACATATTGTCAGGGGCGATGCCGCACTTCTTGATAGAATAAAAACAAACTGGGCAATGATTTATTCTCCATCAACACCTAAAGTAAATCCTACTTCAATTATTCAAAAAGTTCTAAATGGGAAAAAAGGTAAAATAAAAACTTCCACAAAGCAGATTAAGACTTCTTCGGATCTTTCTAAAAAAGAGACAGAGAATCTGGAGGATATGGTAAAAAAATTTAAAAAAGAATTTTATATGCCGTACGAAATTGATTGGGCAATTGACAAAGATAAGGTTTATGTTCTAAAAATCAGACCGGAAACCAATTTCGGAGGAAAAAGTTTGATTTTTCCGGAAACTCATTACCAAATTTATAAAAATTCTCACAACCTACTTTAAATTTAAAAGAATAACAAATTCGCCTTTCGGATTAATTTTCTCAAAATGGACAATTGATTCCGAAATTTTTTCTCTTCTTATTTCCTCGTGTATCTTGGTGAGCTCTCTTTGAATAACTATATTTATATCTCCAAAAACATCTTTTATTTCGCTTAACGTTTTCAAAAGCTTATGAGGAGCCTCATAAATAATTACAGTTGACTCAATAATTCGAATTGTGGAATTTATATTTTCAAAAAGTTTTTTCCTATGTCCTGATTTATGCGGAGGGTAACCGACAAACAAAAATTTATCCGTAGGTAATCCGGACGCAACAAGTGCGGAAATTGCGGCTGTTGGCCCGGGTATTGATATCACTTTTATTTTTTCTTTTATGCATTCCCTGACAAGTTTAAAACCCGGATCAGAGATCGTCGGAGTGCCGGCATCAGAAACCAAGGCGATGTTTTTTCCATTTTTTAGAAAATTTATTATTTGCGGAATTCTGCCTAATTCATTTTGTTCATAATAAGAAATTAAATCTATATTATTTCTTTGAATTTCTAAAGCCTTGAGGAGAATACCTGTTTTTCTTGTATCTTCACATGCAATCGCATCAACTTTTTTTAAAGTTTCTATTCCGCGAAGAGTTATATCTTGTAAATTTCCGATTGGTGTTGCTACAATATATAAATTACCCATGGAAGCATTAATTGAGACTTTATCTACTGCAATTATACAATTTGTAACCTCAAATGGCTATTTGGCAGTTTTTGTGCTGATGACTTTGGAGTCAGCTCTTCTCCCAATTCCATCCGAAATAACAATGCCTTTTGCAGGTTATTTGGCTTCGCAAGGAGTTTTAAACTTTTGGGTAGTGGTAACTATTGGAGCATTTGCAAATCTTGTCGGCTCATTAATAGCTTACGGAATCGGTTTTTATCTCGAAGAGAATATTATTTTATCTTTCATTAGAAAATATGGAAAGCTTGTGCTCATAACCGAGCATGATTACCTTCGCGCTGTCCATTGGTTTAAGAAATATGGAAACCCAATTGCATTTTTCAGCAGACTTCTTCCTGCCGTAAGAACCTTCATATCTCTTCCTGCAGGCCTTTCGGAAATGAATATCTGGAAATTCTCAATTTACACTTTTGCGGGAAGCTTTATCTGGAGTACATTTCTAACATACATAGGGTTTACTCTGGGGAAAAACTGGCACTCTATTTCACCTTACTATAGAAAAATTGAATATGGGCTTGCAGCTCTATTTATTATTGCAGTTTTCTTCTACGTCAACCACAAACTCAAAATTATTAAATTTAAATAATTGTTCCGCCGATTGCTCTATGGAAGAAAACTAATTCATCTTTGTAATAAATCTCTTCGTATCCATTAAATTCCTCAATATCTCCATCTTGTGTGTATTCATATTTCCAATCACCATATGTAAAATTGTGTGGCCCTCGGAAAGATTTAAAACCAGCTTCCTCTGCCGAAAGTGATTTTTTAAGAAATTCATAACAATGACTATCTAATTCATCTTTTCCTTTGGCCATACCTCCACCATAAGCGCAAGTCCAAACAGGTTTTCCTTCAAAGCGTACAACTTCCATTCCTCTTGCTCTAGTTTGACCTGTATAGCTATCACGGTAATAAAAATCTCCCTCCTTATATTCTAACTCATGAAAATCAGGCCTTTCGGGATTTGGAAGATCGCTAGCTCCCCCTGCATAAGTAGCTTTTCCTGCTTTATCTATAAATTCGTAGAGTTCGTCTGTGGTAAAAGGCAGATTATTCATTATTGAAATTTGCGGACTAGGCCGACGACTTTGCCCTGGACTACGAGGTTTTTTGGGTAAATTGGCTGCATTTCCGAATTCGCAGGTCTTAAAACAACTGTTCCATTCTCCAGAAAG
>ERZ1292623.4020-Hain-H51-01um-R1-4020-length-12213-cov-4_pt1 | contig 12213 bp, 15 predicted proteins | sample MGYA00564398_ERZ1292623 | MGnify/ENA primary metagenome ERZ1292623 (study PRJEB36523, sample SAMEA6512633) | groundwater metagenome | collected 2019-01-07 | study: AquaDiva: Metagenomics assemblies of 32 groundwater samples | reverse complement strand
GTACTCTCAAGCGGTGTATATGTAGGTGATACTAGAAGATTAAGAATACAAATACAGAATGGCAATGCAGGATCAGCTACTGGTTATACTTATAAGTTATTCCACGCATCATCTACCGATTCGTGTACTACTTATGTTCCAGTCCCTAATTATGGCTCTGCCGTGAATGAACATTTTGAAATGTCTTTGTCTTCTAATATTGCTAACAATGGCGCAACACCAGCACACTTAGCGGGACTTACCAATCCAGGGATTACTTATGTATCTGGATTTACAAAAACATCAGATAATCAAACAACAGCTCACACTCTTGCAGCCAATGAATATACAGAGCTTGAGTATTCTATTAAATCTAGATCCGTGGCAGTTGTAGGGACTACTTACTGCTTTAGACTAAGAAATGTTGATTCAATAACAAACTTTAACTATCTTCAAACTCCACAAATTCAAGTATCTGCGGTGGCATCTAGACCAACTGGTGGTGGTTCCTCAGGAAATAGCAATGCTGGTGGAGAAGAAAGTGGTTCTGGCAATATAAAAACAGGTGGTACGGCGCCCGGTGGATCTGGTGCTGGTGGAGAGGGAAGTGGATCCGGTACACCACAAGGTGGAGGTACTCCTAGCGGGGGTGGCGGAGATACGGGATTTCTTGATAACCATAGAAAATTATTTGCTTCTGTTTTTTATGCTTTTGATTTAGGAAAATCACTCCTTTCACAAATCAATCAGATATTCAGATAGTCTTTGGTATACCCCCACACTAAACAAGAGGCAATCCATTAAAACTTTTTTGAGGTTTTTTTTCTACTTATATATAAAGTGTTCTTTAATTTCTAATCCTGTTGTTGCTTGTTTAGTGTGGGGGTATAATTTTGTAAATGAAGTTTGTTAAAAATAATCCGTTCTATTCTTTTTTGTTTTTGTTTGCAATGGTTTTTGCTTTAAATATTTCAGCCCAAGAATCTTCATCCACTAATTTTATAATTCCAGAACAGACACTTTTTTCTGGTAGTTTTTCAACCTCTACAAATTTTGGACTCCAAAGCTTACTCTCTCAAACAGCGGTCGGGACTACTACCTCAACAAGTTTTGGATTAAATCCAAGTTTTTTGTATTTTCCTTTCGTCTCCACTCCCGTAGTTGGTGCTACTGCAGGAGCTGAAAAAGTGGATTTATCCTGGGTCTCCGCTGACTCATCTACTGGTTGGGTGGTTTCTCAATATTCAGTAGGGCAATCAACTACCTCTGGTGGACCATACTCTTATACCAATTTAGGAAATGTTTTAACAAGTTCACGCACAGGGCTGACTGCGGGAACGACGTACTATTTTGTAATTAGGGCGTTAGATTTTTATAACAATGGCATAGCAACATCGAGTGAGGTTTCTGGCGTGCCAACTGCATCTGGTGGCGGTGGTGGCGGTGGTGGCGGTGGTGGCGGAGGAGTTGGAACAACATTGGGATCTGGGTCCGTAATTTTTTCTGGAAGAGCGTATCCCAAAATTACAGTGACAATTCTTAAGGATGCCCAAGTTTCTGCTACATCTATTGCTGGTGTTGATGGAACTTTTTCTGTAACAGTAGGTAGTCTTGTTGCTGGTAATTATATTTTTTCTATTTATGCAGAAGATAAAGACGGAAGACGCTCGAGTTTACTTAGTTTTCCAGCAAGTGTGACGGCAAACATTGCAACAAATATAGAAGGTATCTTCTTAGCGCCAACAATTGCGGTTGATAAGAGCGAAGTCAAGAGAGGGGATAATATAGCCATTTTTGGACAGGGCGCACCTCAAGCGGATGTTGTGATTGCGGTTAACTCGGAAGAAGAATTTTTTGCAAAAACTATTTCAGATAAAAATGGAATTTATTTATATAATTTTGACAGTATTGTTCTAGAGTATGGTTCGCATAGCACTAAATCAAAAGCCTCAATTGGCAACCAATTGATTAGCGGTTATAGCTACGCCGCAAATTTCAAAGTGGGAACTAAAAATGTAGCTGCGGTTGGGATAGTAGCACAGTCGAATATTCCAGGAGATCAGAATGTAGATGGTAAAGTAAATTTAGTAGATTTTTCTATTTTAGCTTTTTGGTTTAAGAGATTAAATCCACCATCTAAGGTGGATTTGAATCACGATGGAAAAGTGGATTTGATAGACTTCTCAATAATGGCTTACAACTGGACTGGATAATATGAAATATAAATATATTTTAATTTTAGTTTTATTAATTTCCCCACTTATAACCCAAGCGGCGGAAATTTCTTTTTCTAGTCCAACAGCAGTTTCTATCGGAGAAGAAATACTGGTTTCTTTAGATGTTTCTTCCATGGCTCAAGTATTTAATGCTGTTTCTGGCAATATTGTTATTCCTAAAAATTTCTCAATTTCTCATATATATGATGGGAGTTCAGTTGTAACTGTGTGGGTGGAGCGTCCATCAGTTAATAAAGAAGAAAATACCATTTCTTTTTCTGGAATAACCCCAGGTGGCGTTAAGGGTGATTTTAAAATTATTTCTTTTGTTTTAAAACCGATGAGTTCCGGAAGTGTTGTGCTTAAGGCAGAGAATTTTTCACTGTTGGCAAATGATGGAAAGGGGACAATAATCCCCGTTAAACATAATTCTCCAACAATTATTATTTCAAAAATAGTGAAGGAAAAAGTTATTACACAAGATGATTCATTTTCACCAGAATTATTTAAACCAACAATTTCAAGAACCATAGATATTTTTGAGGGTAAAAATTTTATTTCTTTCTCAACAAATGATAAAGGTGTTGGATTAGATCACTATGAAATAGCTTCTTCTTTTATTTTTTCACCAAAAAAGGAGTCTTACTCAATAACAGAAAGTCCGGTAGTACTTTCAAAGACACAGCTTGTTAAAAAGATATTTATAAAGGCGGTTGATAGAAATGGCAATGAGAGACTAGTTTATATAGCAGGACCGTACTATTACTATGGCATAATAGGCCTAATATTGGCCGTATTATTGGCGTTTTATCTAACTAGAAGGTTGTTGAAATAACATTGAACAACCAAGCGGAGCGAGTGAAATGGGTGCTTGTACACGATTTCCGAGCGAGCGAGGTTGCAATCCTTCCAGGAAGCTGGAAGGATTGACTTTTTAGGTGATGTGTGTATAATAGGGGCCGTACAGATTGCTTACGTTACTGGTTCAAATCCGTGTGCGAAGCTTCCTGTAAGTTATAAGTAGCGTAAACAAATGGCTAAAAAATTGTTCGTGGGCGGAATCCCTTACACTTCCACAGAAGATGCAATTCGTGCACTCTTCGCGACTGTTGGTGCTGTTGAGTCAGTTGCAATTATTACTGACCGCATGACCGGCCGTTCAAAAGGTTTCGGTTTCGTTGAAATGGTGTCTGATGAAGATGCTCAGAAAGCAATCGATACTTTGAACGACTCAGACTTCGAAGGCAGAAAAATTTCTGTTAAAGAAGCGCAACCAAAGGCTCCTCGTGAAGGAGGCTTCGGAGGTGGCGACAGAGGCGGACGTGGTCGTGGTGGATACTAATCCAATACGATTTTAGGATTCTCCTAAACAAAAGGCACCCGCGAGGGTGCCTTTTGTTTAGTCTTGATTTTATTTTTTATAAACGTAATGTGTTTAAAGAAGAACACTAAAAGCCATCGGAGGGCACATGTCGCGATCGAGCGAAGAATTTTCGGCAGAGGAACGGGCTGTATTTGAGGCGTTCGTGGCAAAGCATTTACCACGGACCACGCCACTCAATGGCCATCCCAAGCTTCTGATCGTGAATCAGAGTGATCTCCCATTGCCGAATGTTATGCAGTGGATTCACGAACATGCACCCGCGATTGTCTCGATCTCCACTGTTGAAATGATGTTCAACAAGATGGAGGGTCGTTCTCAAAGAATCGGGAATGGCAAAATTCTCCGTATTGCTCTAGAGGTTGTGGAGCGTCTTTTCGCAATGAGAGACAAGCATACCTTCAAGGTTGGATACAACATTGTGCTCATCCTGCGGGGCGAGTACATGAATATCTCCGGTGAGGTTATCAGGCTTGCGACTTCGCTCGGTGCTGAATGCAAAGTGTATGAGCATGACGAATTGGTCTAGATTGGGTTTGTGATTTAGGGCGCGCATTATAATGCGCGCCTTTTGTTTAAAAATTAAAATAAAGCACCGCGCGAAAATTCACGCGGTGCTTGTAGTGCTAGAAGCGACCTTACTCCTTTTTACGCTTGGGACTGATGTCCACGATGCCCTGATCGTCGTTCTTGTTGACAGCTCTCACGGCAGCGAACACGATCACCGCTATGGCCACTACTCCGATGATAATCCACATAGTACTGCCTCCTTTTGGTTGGTTCCACTCTCATTTCTACTCCTTTTGTTTTTTTAATGCAAGTCATATGAGATAATCAGTACAAATGACAAGGATATTATTTGTTATTGCTATAACATTCCTTTTTACATTTTTTGTATTTTATTTTGGACAACAATTTTATATCAACAGCTCCCAAAGAGAGCTTAAGTTTGATAAAAAAATAACTATTGGCGGTGCACATTTTTTAGTAGATTTTTCAAAAACAGACAAGGAGAGTTCTAGGGGTTTGTCAAAACTGGAAAAACTTTTGCCTGATCAGGGCTTATTGATGTTTTTTCAGTACGAAAATGATTGGGGTATTTGGATGAAAGACATGAACTTTCCTATAGATATCGTTTGGATCAACAAAAATAAAGAAGTCTCATATATAAGAGAGAGAATAAGCCCGAACACATACCCAGAGATATTTTACCCACCAGGGAAAGAGCTATATGTGCTTGAATTGCCTGCAGGGACCGTGGAAATGAAGCACATTAAGGTTGGGGACTTGTTGCTCTATTAAACCGCTATAGTGCTGGGGTATAATGCTTTTATGTCTATTAAAGTTGCTGTAAACGGCGCAGGAAGAATTGGGCGTGCATTTATAAAATTAGCTGTAAATAATCCAGAGATTGAACTCGTAGCAATAAATGATTTAGGAGATATTGATAATATTGCTTATTTAATAAAACACGACTCTGTTTATGGAGAAGTACAATTTCCAGTTGAAGTATCTCAGGATAAGAAAAGTTTAATTTTGAATGGTTTGAGCGTTGCATTTCTATCAGAAAAAGATCCGAGCTTATTGCCATGGAAAAATTTAGATATAGATGTGGTAGTGGAATCAACTGGTTTTTTCACTACCTATGAAAAATCAAAAGCTCACTTAGATGCTGGAGCAAAAAAAGTAGTAGTGACGGCGCCAATGAAAGATGATCCAGCTGGTGTTGCAGGCGCAACAATTCTTATGGGAGTAAATGAGGAAGAGTTTCCTAGATGCGTTATAACATCTGATGCTTCCTGCACCACCAATGCCGCGTCTCCACTTATTGCTATTTTGGATGAAACTATAGGAATTGAAAAAGCTGTTTTAAACACAGTGCATGCCAATACCGCCAGTCAGCCAATTGTGGATAGCGCTAACACAAAAGATTTTAGAGAAGGAAGAGCTGGGGCCTACAATATTGTCCCAACATCGACAGGCGCTGCCATTGCTGTGACAAAAGCATTTCCAAAGCTTATCGGGTTGTTTGATGGAATTGCTATTCGTGTTCCCGTTATTGCTGGCTCAATCGTGGATGTAACTTTTATCTCTAAAAGAGAAACAAGTGTTGAAGAGGTAAATGAAATATTGAGAAATGCATCCAAAGATAAAAGATGGACAGAGATTTTTTCAGTAACTGAAGAGCAATTGGTGTCGAGCGATATTGTTGGGTCGAAATATGGCTCAATTGCAGACTTAAAACTTACAAGGGTTATTGGTGGTAATTTGGTAAAAGTTTTGGCTTGGTACGACAATGAAATGGGGTACACGAATACACTTTTGGCACACGTGCTAAAAACAGGCCGTTCAGGCTCTGAGAGCCTTCAGGACATTCGTCTCCGAGAGACTCAGTCTCGATGAGCTTGATGAGAAAGAATTAAAATTATGAAGATATATATAGGGAGTGATCATGCAGGGCTTACTCACAAAGTAGAAATAGTAAAAAGTCTTAAAAATATGGGTTTTGAGGTTATTGATTGTGGTGCAATGGAATTTAACGAAGAAGACGATTATCCAGATTTTTGCATAAAGGTGGCCAAAGAGGTTTCTCAAAATCCAGCCAATTCTAGGGGAATAGTTTTAGGGGGATCAGGGCAAGGTGAGGCAATGGTTTGCAACCGTTTTCATAAAGTTCGTGCTGCTGTTTATTACGGTGCAAAGGACACCATTCCTGGGGATCATAGTATTTTAGAACTTTCTAGAGACCATAATGATGCAAATGTTTTATCAATAGGCGCTAGATTTGTAACGGTAGAAGAGGCAGTGGAAGCAGTTTCAGCATGGATCAATACGCCATTTTCAGAAGAAGAGAGACATAAAAGGAGAATTGCAAAAATAGATAGAGCGCATGAATAAAATACCCCAAATTATTCCTTCAATTTTAGAAGATAAGTTTGTTGAGATAGAGAAAAAAGTGGAAACCATTTCTTATGATTCTTCGTGGGTGCAGATTGATATTGTCGATGGAGTATATGCGCCATACAAAACCTGGCCATTTTTAAAGACGGATGACGAAGACTTAAAAGCATTAGTTCAGGAAGATAAGTCACTTCCTGAATGGGAAAATGTTTCTTACGAGTTTGATTTAATGGTTGCTAATCCTAGAGCTGTCGCAGATACATTTGCAATGGCGGGAGCTTCTAAAATAATTGTTCATTATTCTTCATTTAAAGATGGGGAAGAGATGGGAGTTTTTTTAAGGGAATTTAAAAATAGATACACTTTGCATGGCCCACTTTCAGTGGAATTGGGTTTAGCGATTGGGACTGATATAAATATAGAAGAAATTTTAAAATACAAAGACACAGTTGATTTCGTGCAGTTGATGGGGATTGATCACATAGGAAGACAAGGTGAAAAATTTAATGAAAACACAATAGAGCGTGTGGCTGAGCTAAAGAAGCTAGCACCAGAGATGGGTATTCAGGTAGATGGGGGAGTAAAAGAGGAATATATACAAAAATTGGTTGAGGTTGGGGTAGACAGAATAATTGTGGGTTCTGCTATTTGGAAAGCAGAGGACCCTATAGAAGAGTTTGAAAAATTTTTAGAAATTGCCTCAAAATAAGGGTTTATTTTGAGGCCCCTATTTACTACTTGACAAACAACTAATTTAGGTATATACTAGGTCTAGTAAAGTACCTTAATAAACCACTTGCATCGCCATAGCTTTTAGAGCTTCAAATCAGATTAATTTGGAGAATTAAAAGCTATGGCGACACAACGGTCGTCCACTGGCAAACTAGCTATCGCAAGATAGCGCTTCATGGGAGAACCCTATGAGCACCAACGCAACACTGGACCAGGCCGGTCACGTCCTTCGTCTCGTAAGCGACAAGGGCGTCACCAAGGAACAACTGGCGGGCATCGTGAACGACGGCACCCTGCCGGACTTCCTCGAAGCCGTGGCAACGGGCTCTAACAAGAGCCGGGAAGAACTTCGCGCTTTCCTCGGCCTCGGCCCGCTCGTCCTCTCGGTCATCGTGGATTACACGATGAGCCTCGCCGATATGATCAAGGCGGGGAAGTACGACTGGACGAACCACGACATCACCGAGAAGCGATTCCCCGTGAAGGGCGAGGGCAAGAAGGAGACCGCCGTCGAACTCATCCACTTCAACCGTGTGATGAACTCCAACCAGGTGGAGCAGGAACTCGACAAGATGGGACTTCGTCCCGGAACGATCGAGGAACTGCTCGCCTTCGGCGCGACCTTCCCGGAAACGCAACGGAAGTTCCCTATCCTCGCGCTCGGCTCAGTCGCCGAGATCAGCGGTGGTCGCGTCGTGGCGTACCTCGACGGGGGCGGCTCCGAGCGTAGGCTCCGCCTGTACTGGCCTGACAACGACTGGAGCGTGGTCTGTCGGTTCCTCGCTGTTCGCAAGTAGTACTCTGGCACTCGGACCTTGGATCAGACGCTTTGATCCTTTGGCCCTTGAGCGCGGCCCCGACACGAGATGTGTCGGGGCCGTTTCATTTATATAAATTTCTTCTATACAATGATAATGACAAATGAAAAATCTAAGGTTACGGCTTTAGGTAATTTGTCCGCACACCTAGGTAATGAGAATTTCGGAGATTACGATTTCCGAAAGAGGGTTTCTAGGTTTGGATTAAAAACCAGAGAAAGTTGGTGCGATACACTTTGTGATAATAAAGATCACGAATACGATTCAATCTCAAAAGTCCGACTAAGATTTTTCGGACTTAAGAGATGGTGGCATGGATGGCGTGTCGCACATGGCTCAGTCGCCAAGATCAACGGTAACCGCAACGTGGCGTACCTCAACAGGAACGACTCCAAGCGTAAGCTCAACCTGAACTGGCAAGACAACGACTGGAACGAGATCTATCGGTTCCTCGCTGTTCGCTACTATCCATGGTTCTCCTGGGATTTGTTCCCAGGAGTTTTGTTAACAAGTTGTCTCTTCCAACCCCCGAGCATTTTCCCAATCTCGTTAAGCATTTCAGATATATGAGTATATTTTTTTGTATCAAGTGCTTTTATTTCCCAAGCAAGTTGTAAAAGAAGTTTTATTAGATCAACCCTTGAAATTGCTCTATCAACTAGCACAATTTTTTCCACACTTGTTGAGTAACTTGCGAGAAAACAATATTCAATGGCAGCCAAAAACACGTCGTCAATCTTCGAACCGAGTGTAAAACGATTTGCTTTCGGAAAATGTGTTAAAAACCCTTGCCACACGCCGTATACATCCTTAAGCTTGAGTACAACAGGTATCAGTCTCTCGCTAAATCGTGCGGGGGGGGAGACTTTAAAGTAAATAAATGAGAATTGGATTCATTCATACATATAAAGATATCATCTCTGTTGATAATTTACTTCTTGCATGGAAGGAATTTTTGAAAGGAAAAAGAAATAAAAAAGATGTTCAACAATTTCAAATTAAATTAATGGACAATATTTTTGAACTTCACAATGATTTAGTAAATAAAAAATACACACATAGTGATTATTATGCTTTTAATATTTCTGATCCAAAACCTAGAAATATTCATAAAGCATCTGTACGAGATAGGCTACTTCATCATGCAATATATAGAACTCTCTATGCTTCTTTCGATAAAACATTTATCAAACGACTCTTATTCGTGCAGAAAATTTAAAGGTACTCACCGTGCAATAAAAAGATTTCGTCAATTCATATATAAAGTAAGCGAAAACAATACTAAGACATGTTGGATACTGAAGTGTGATGTACGAAAATTCTTTGCATCAATAGATCAGAATTTACTTTTGGAAATCATTGGTAAATATATTCAAGATAAAGATATAAATTGGCTTCTTTCACAAATCGTTACTAGTTTTTCTTCAACAAAGGAAGGTATTGGTTTACCGCTTGGCAATCTCACATCTCAATTATTAGTGAATGTGTACATGAGTGAATTTGATTATTTCATGAAGCATACATTAAAAACAAAATATTATATCCGTTATGCTGATGATTTTGTAATCTTGTCTCAAGATAAGAAATGGTTGGAAAGTATACTTCCAGAAATACGAATATTTCTTTTAGAAAAACTTAAACTTACTCTACACCCAGATAAGATATTTATTAAAACCCTTGCCTCTGGTGTTGATTTCTTGGGTTGGGTACATTTCTGTGACCACAAAACTTTAAGAACTAGTACAAAGAGAAGAATGTTTAAAAAATTCAAAAGTGCTGTGCCCCAAAAAGTATTTGATTCCTATTTTGGCCTTTTAGGGCATGGAAATACGCACAAATTAAGAAAACAGCTAGTGCTATAATTTATATATGACATATGTCATCTTAGACGATAACAAGAAGAGTGAGCTAATGGTCAAAGCGAATGAAATTCGCGAGTCTATTATTGAAATGCTAGTTGTTGCTAAATCGGGGCATACCGCAGGCCCACTGGGAATGGCGGACATTTTCACCCTCCTTTATTTTCATGTTTTAAACCAAAATCCAGGAAGTCCATACGATAAAGATAGAGATAGGTTAGTACTTTCAAATGGACACATTTGTCCTGTGTATTATGCGACTTTGGCTCATGCGGGGTATTTTCCAGTAAAAGAATTAAGTACACTTCGTAAGTTCGGCTCTCGTTTGCAGGGGCATCCTCACCGAGATTTTCTACCTATATTAGAAACATCAAGTGGTCCACTTGGTTCTGGTCTTTCGCAAGCAGTTGGAATGGCGCTTGGTTTAAAAATGGACAAAAATCCAGCAAGAGTTTTTTGTTTGATGTCAGACGGGGAACAAGAGTGTGGTGCTACTTGGGAAGCAGGAATGCTTGCCGGAAAAGAAAAATTAAATAATCTAATCGGAATTATTGATAGAAATTATATTCAAATAGATGGATTTACAGAAGACGTAATGCCTTTGGAGTCACTTTCGGACAAATGGAAAGCATGGAATTGGCACGTGATTGAAGTTGATGGACACAATTTTGAAGATATAAATGATGCAATAGAAGAGGCAAAAACAATTTTTGATAGACCCGTGATGATAATTGCACATACAATTCCAGGGAAGGGAGTGAAGGAATTTGAAAGAGATTATAGGTGGCACGGAAAACCACCAACGGAGGAGGAGGGTAAAATGGCCTTGAAAGAGTTGAGATCATTAGGAGGTAAAATAACCGGATATCACAATGACTAACGAAGATAATAAAAAAATCGTTCAATTTATTTTTAAGATGGGAACTATGCGTAAGTTGCCACGTATTCATCGCCAAGTATTTTTAACAGATGATATGTCTGACAACATTGCTACTCATTCATACAGAGTGACTGTTATTGGCTGGTTTTTAGCAAAAATGGAAAAGGTTGATCCATATAAAGTTGCGATGATGTGTTTAATTCACGATATGCCAGAAATTAGGAGCAACGACCATAACTGGATTCATAAAAAATATGTAAAAATCTTTGAAGAAGAAATAAAACAAGACCAATTGGGAACACTACCGTTTAACGATTTGAAGGAAATCGTTGACGAATACGATAAGAGAGAAAGTAAAGAAGCTATTTTGGCAAAAGAAGCGGATCTTCTTGATCAACTTTTTCTTTTACGTGAGTATGTTTGGCAAGGAAATAAAGAAGCTCAAATATGGTTAGAGGGTAAACCAGGACAGGGAGGAGAAAAAGATAAATATTTAGAACGTTTTAAAACCGAAAGTGGCAAAGCCATTGCAAGGGTTGCTATTAATGAAGATCCGTCCAGTTGGTGGAATGAGCTATGGACCGATAAGAATAGATAATATGATTAATAAATCTTTAAACAAAAAAATACTCGCCCCGTACAAAACAGGAACTCGCGAAGCGACTGAAAGCTCGGTTCCGCTGTTTTGTTTGGGGTTCGTTACGAGATGTGGTTACATTAAATTTAATCCTGTATGTTAAATCCTAAAGTAAAATTAAATCCGCATATTTTTTCTAACGATGTGGAGCAAGTGCCAATTAGGCATGGGTTTGGTGAGGGATTAGTTATAGCAGGAGGGAAAGATAAAAATGTGGTTGTGCTTTGTGCAGATCTTACAGAGTCAGCACAAGCAATCTTTTTTAAAGAAAAATTTCCTGAAAGATTTATTGAAATTGGTGTAGCGGAGCAAAATTTAGCAGGAGTGGCTTCAGGAATTTCTGCAACAGGTAAAATTCCATTTATTACTTCATACGCAATGTTTTCTCCTGGACGAAACTGGGAACAAATTCGTACTACTATTGCTTATAACAACAGGCCAGTAAAAATTGCGGGCTCTCATACTGGAGTTTCAGTTGGTCCTGATGGGGGAACCCATCAAGCATTGGAAGATATGGCAATTATGCGCACAATTCCTCGGATGGTAGTGATTTCACCCTGTGATGCGATTGAGGCAAGAAAAGCTACTGTTGCATCTGCAAAAACCGATACCCCTGTATATATAAGACTTGCTAGAGAAAAAACCCCCGTGATGACTACAGAGGAAACCCCTTTCGAAATAGGCAAAGCACAAATATTTTTTGAGCCTAATCCTTCGGACGGCCGAGATCAAAAACCAGAGGTCGCAATAATTGCAACAGGCGCATTGGTTCACAAGGCGTTACAAGTGGCCAAAAAATTAGAAAATGAG
>ERZ1292623.4019-Hain-H51-01um-R1-4019-length-12213-cov-22_pt1 | contig 12213 bp, 14 predicted proteins | sample MGYA00564398_ERZ1292623 | MGnify/ENA primary metagenome ERZ1292623 (study PRJEB36523, sample SAMEA6512633) | groundwater metagenome | collected 2019-01-07 | study: AquaDiva: Metagenomics assemblies of 32 groundwater samples | reverse complement strand
GGGACTTTAAAATTGAATGTCGCCGTATCTTCATCGTCATCTTTTATGCTTCCAAGTTCAATTTCTTCATTATCCAGATCTTTCATATCTTTAATAACATTTTTTCCTTCAGAATTAAATAATCCAATTTCAACATTAACGTCTTTTATTTTTTCATCTCCTTCATTTGAAACTTCTACTTTTATTTCAATTTCATCTAAAGGGCTCCATTCATCATCATCTCCATCGCTATTATCTATATCAACTTTATTAATTTCTAAATCTGTTCCTTTTTCACCCTGCTTACAAAAAGAGCCCACAAAACTTACTGGAACTGTAAGTGTGTCAGTATTATTATTAGCATCTGTAACAACAATATTACCATTATAGTTTTTTCCAGGATTTAACTTGCCGTAATTAACATTAGATACATTAATAGTTATTGTTTGTGCAGAAGTTACATCCATTACATTTCCAGAAAAAGTAAATGCAATAGCAACTCCATTTTCCTGGGTAATTGTAGGAAAAGATAGTGTATAATTATGGGGGTTTGTGTTAGGAGGAGTTAAAGTAAATGTTAGCTGATTTTTATGGTCCGTAAATTTTAAAGGAGTTGGAGATGCTGTATGAGCTGCAAGTACAAAGATTGTTAGATTCGCAAAAATCATCGCTGTAACTAAAATTGCCGTCAATAAGATATATAATTTTTTCATTTGTTATAATTTTTGAGTTATAACACCTTTTTAAGCTTTATTGTTTTTTAAAATATATTATTTAGAGGTTATAGACTGTTGGTTTAGAGGGACTTCGCCATCGATATTTTCATTTTATTTAGTTGTTTCTTAGAATTATCATATCATCTTAACACTATCATAGAGAATTACTATTACTATTCTTTATCAGCTTTTCTAGTCGCTTCTGGATTTCTATGAATATCTGCAAACGGGGGTGTTGCAATAATTACATTCTCTCCAAAACCAGCAATACTTCCTTCTAAGGCATCTGCTGTTTTTTTAATTTTTGATATGGCCCTTTTAAGTTCTATAATATCCTTAGATCTCAAAGGTTTAATATCAATAATAGCAATAGTATAACCCTCTCTTAAAGAATTTATTATTGGACCAATATCTTCAAATGTTTTTAAAACAAATGGCCTTACAAGAACCTTTGCTTTTTTAATCTCCTTGCCAAGATCTATTTCAATATACTCTGGCTCTTCTTCAATCCCAAAAACCCTTTTTATATTATTAAAAACCATGAATATCAAATAATGAATGAGTTTATAAATATTTCTGTAATGTTTTTATTGTGATGAATCACATAAAACTGTTAATTATTTTTTTAATGATCAAATAATTATTGAGAATTAAGAGTATAACTAGAAGAATTTCTGTTTAATTAGAAGTGATCAGGATTCAGAACTAGTTTCCCAAGAGCAAATTAATTGTTTTATTACTAATAAATGTTAATAAGAAAAAGTTATATAATATAGTCAAGGACTCTGATATTTCCTCGTTTGCGCAAAATAAAGGTATTTTTAGTATCTATTTTAGTTTTTGAAAATGCTTTTATTTTCATTGACTTATTAGGAAACCGGCAAAATCTTTCAAAAGATTTTGAAGGCACAGAAAAATTATTTTTTCTGTGAGAAGAAATTTTCTAGGAAAAATTTCTGTCTTTTACTATAGTTACTAGTTAGGATCATCGCTGATAAAGATATTACTTTTCTATTTTATCTTTTTCATAACTTCTTTTTTTAGCTCTTCAGCTTTATTAATTAAACTAGATTCCTGAGATTCTATCGACTTCAATCTTAATGATAAAAGCCCTTTTTTTCTTTTTAATTCTTCTTCAACTTTCTTTTTTTCTGCTTTAACCATTATATTTCCAACGAGTTTAAAAATATCGTCTTTTGATTTCCCTATCTCTAAAAAAGCATTTTCAGTTTCTGTCAGCTCTATTTGAAATGCTTGTTTTTGAATTAATAAAGAATGAAGTGTTTGCTCATAAGACTGCAATTCTTGTATTTTTTCCTGTGTTTCTTTATCGAGATTCATTTTTTGTTTTTTATTAATTTATTAATAGTATATAAATCTTAGTTAATAGGTTTAAATCTTTAGTTATAAGAAGCTTATATATCTAGTTTTTTAAAACTTATGTTTTAACCCCCTAATTAACTTTCAATTTCTAAAACCTCTCCAGTTTCAAAATCTATAATAACGTCTATTTCCTTGCCATTATTTATTTCTATAACATAAGCCTTTCTGCCAAATTTAAATTCTATTTCGACATCAGTTACTTTTCCAGGAACTTCTTTAAGGGCAATTTGTTTTGCTTCTTCCTCTATAAGCCCTTTTTTAATTTCGTTTAACTTATTTATATAAGATGGGCTTGGCCCTGAATTTTTTTCTATATTAATAAGTTTAACTTGCTCATTATCGTTAATAACTAGTTCTAAGACTACGTTATTTATTTCTGGACAGTAATATTTATACTCATAGATATTTGGTTCTAAAGGGGTATAATCTTTTGTTTTTAAACAATTAGTAAAATTACCAAGATGTACATTTACTATTTCTTTTAAAGATAAAACATCAGCGGCATCTTCTGCCTCTCCTTTATAATATTCTTGTTTGTAAGAATCTCCAATTTGAGGAATTGCTTTCATAACAATCCCTGGTTTTGCGCCATTAACTCATGCCTCCCAAGAACCTTCGGTACTAACAATTTCTCCTAAAAAAATTTCCTTAGATTCTTCTCCAAAATACCATACATTGCCTTCTGTGTCTTGAGCATACCAATCTTTAGTATCTTCAATTAAATTTCCATTAAGCCAGACACGGTCCCATACAACAATGGTTTTTACTCCCATAACCTCTCTTACCTCTTCAGTAACATAAACTTCTATTTTTTCTATATCTTCTTTAGTCCTTCCCTCATAAATAAATTTTGTTTTTGGAACAAATGTCAAATATTTATTATTTATGGCCGTTGAGAAATTTGTGGGATTGATGACAGGATTGTATGTTTCAGAAATTTCAGATTCTGGATTTTTTTTAAAAACTGAATTTGATAAATATATAATAGCCATTATATTAAAAATTATGATAATGACAATTAAAGCTAGAATAATGAAATATGGTTGATTCCTGTTTTGCATTTTAGATAATCTAGATCAATAGTATTTAAGATTATATGATTCAAATAAACTATTGATATTAGAATAAGATAATTTCTCTTAGAGTTCTATTATTTAGTAATCTAAGTTTAAACCGCCTTTATCTTTACAACATGTTTTCTTGGCTTATAGAAAATCTTGTATCTACAATAAGGGCAGAGAAATCTTTTTTCTAAAGCTGTAGAAGTTATTTTCTTGCCACATTTAAAACATTTATATGTTACCATTCGTATGAAAACCAAGGTTTTCCTAACAAGTCACCTTTCCTTTAATAAAGTTTCTTGCATAAACCATATATTATTTATATAATAATAGGTAAATTGATGGTATTTAAGTTTTTTGGAATACTGGTTTCAGAAGAGCAATTCAGAAAAAATAAACAATAAACTTTAAAACCCAAGAAGATAATAATTAATAAATAAAAAAGAGGCAAGATGAAAAAAGATTTCATTATATTTGGTGGTACAGGGCAACAAGGAAAAATTTGTGGAAAAGATTTGCTTGAATCTGGTTACAGTATAGAATTAGCCGGAAGAGACCCTTCAAATATTAAAGATCTCTTAAAAAATAAAAGTGCTGGTTTTATAAAAGCAGATTTAAGAAATCCTAATGAAATAGATACAGCAATAAAAAAATCAAATGCAGATGTCGTTATTAATTGTGCAGAATTAATATTTAATATACCTATAATGAAAGCCTGTCTTAAAAATAAAAAATCTTGCACTGATTTAGGAGGGCTGCAGAAAATAACTATTGAACAATTTAAACTTCATAATGATTTCAGAAAGAACAACATTATTAGTATAACGGGATGTGGTTCAACTCCTGGAATAAGTAATGTTATGACCGCTTACGCAATAAAAAAACTTGGTTCTGTAAATACAATCCAGCTTGGCTTTGCGTGGGATTCTAACATTAAGATTTTTGTAGTTCCATATTCAATTCAAAGTATCTTTCACGAGTTTACAGAAGACCCAATTACTTTTCATAATGGTAGGTTTGTAAGAGAAAAAAGAATTAGATGTATGGGTCGTTTTGATTTTAAATATATAGGAAAGCAAACAACTTATTGTATTGTTCATTCAGAAGTTTATACTTTTCCTAAATATTTTAAAGACAAAAAATTAAAAAATATTCACTATATGGCTGGTTTTCCACAACATTCTTTTGAAAAAATAAAAACGCTAATGGACCTTGGGTTTAATTCAGAGGAAGAAATAGAAATAAATGGCATAAAAATAAAACCGGTTGATTTTACAACAAAAGTTTTGAAAAAATTAAAAATGCCAAAAAATTACAAAGAAACTGAAAATATCTGGATTAAAATAGAAGGTATTAAAGATAATAAAATAATAAAAAAAGAAATGAATTGTATTGTTAAAACCGTTAAAGGATGGGAAGAAGCTGGAAGCAATGTTGATACAGGCAGGACAATTTCAATAATATCACAAATGCTTAAAAATGGCTTAATAAAACAAAAAGGAGTATATGCTCCAGAGGCTGTTATACCTCAAAAAGACTTCTTTAGTGAGTTATCAAAAAGAAAAATATATGTTTATGAAGATGGAAGAAAAATAAACTAGCAATAAAAATTTAATCTTCTTTTTTTAGAAAATAAACGTGACCTATAAATTTTTTATTGCATTTTTTACAGTGCCAAATGCCCTTTGAAACTCTTTTTGCTATCCCACCACAAAAAATGCAGTGCTGTTTTTTTCTCTGTAAAGACTCTATCTCTGCTATCTCTGTTCTAACTTTTCTTCCATATCTTGCCCCAAATCTTCCAGCCGCTTTAACTTTTTTCGTCTTTGACATCCTTTGTTCTAAATAATTTTATTTTTCATTATCTTCTTATATTATTAGCAGATATTTAACTGATTAAGCTAGAATTCTCTAGATTTTTATCATTTTCTGTTATCAATTTAATATACTATTTTATTAATTTTTTTATAACTATTATAAATGGGGTCGGCAGGATTTGAACCTGCGTCGCAAGCTCCCAAAGCTCGAATACTAACCAGGCTATACTACAACCCCAAATCTTTTTAAGGTTCTGGTTTGCTTAAAGATTTTTTAAACCTCTATAAAATTTGGTTTTAGAGGGTCAGAGATTTTTAATCTCTGAGTCTTTATAAAGATAATAAAAATAAATCGTTTATAAATCTGTTGATGATTATAATTTTGTGTTATCCAAAAATAAGGTCTTCTTGATAACACTTGTATAAGCTCTAAAAAAACAAGTAGATATGGTAAATAAGGAGTTAACAAAAAATCATTTTTTCATTTTTTCTTTTTTAACATCAGTTTTTTTAGCTTCAGGAACTTTAGCGGCCTTTGTTTCTTTTTCTGATTTTTCTTTAGTGGTTGTTGACTTAGCGACTGTTGTTCCAGCAGCAACTGTTTTAGCTTCGCCTTCTTTAGCTTCTGCAATTTCTCCTGTTTGTGCAACTTTAGCAGCTTCTGCAGCAGCCTTCTCTGCAGTAACTCTAGCTTCTTCTGATTTAACTTTTTTGAAAAATTCTTCTAAATTTTTTCTTTTTTCTGAAGAAGTTTCTGTCAAACCTTGAGAAATCTCTCCAGAAAATTTTTCTTCATTAATTTGTTCGATTATGTTTTTTGGACTAAGGTTCTCAACCAAAATTCCCATAGAAAGGCAAGTCCCTAAAACTGATTTGACTGCTGCTTTAAGATCCTTTTCTAACATATTAGGATGTTTTATTTTAGCTATTTTTATTACATCCTCTATTGAAGCGTTGCCTACTTTAAATTCAGAGATTTTTTGAGACCCTTTATCAAAATTAAACTCTTTTTTTAATAATTCTGAAGTCGGTGGAGAAAAAACATGGACACTAAACTCTTTTGTTTTTTCATTAACATCTAATTCGACAGGAACTTTCATTCCTTTAAACTCTTTAGTAACTTTATTTACGTCAGATATTACTTTGCCTATGTTTACTCCCATTGGACCTAATTGCTGAGCAATAGACGGCCCTGGCCTCATGTCTCCTCCTTCAATTAATAATTTTATTTTCATTTTTTGGATTTTTATTAATTTGAATAATGGTAATCTATAATAATCTAATTTTTAATTCTCTATCTATTGTTACTAATAACTAATATTTTTATTATTAATTTTGCTAAAAATCAATGATTTATTATTTAAACTGATAGTATTTAAATGTAACCTAATAATTACTTCTTTTGCTTTCAATTCTTTGTTTAGGCATTTTCAAAAACCATTTTATTATAGTCAAGGACTCTGATATTTCCTCGTTTGCGCAAAATAAAGGCATTTTTAGTATCTATTTTAGTTTTTGAAAATGCTTTTATTTTCATTGACTTATTAGGAAACCGGCAAAATCTTTCAAAAGATTTTGAAGGCACAGAAAAATTATTTTTTCTGTGAGAAGAAATTTTTTAGGAAAAATTTCTGTCTTTTACTATAGTTATTACTAAAATAAAAACTAGTAATCGTCTGGAATTAAGTTTCCTGAAGATTCTTCTTCTATTTTAATTTCTGGGGTACCTTCTAATGGTGTTTCTAATTCTGTTTCTTCTTTTTTCTCTTCTTCAGCTTCTTTTTCTCTTCTAATTACTTTAATATTATCTAGTTTAACTGTAACAGGAATTGGAACAACTGCTGCTAATAAAGTAACAACCGCTTCTCCTTTTGATTTATCAATTCTTATTACTTTTGCTTTTTCTTTTTTAAATGGTTCTCCTATAATTTCAACTATGTCTCCTTTTTCTATATTAATTTCTTCTAGAACTGGTTCTATCATATTTTTTATTTCATCATAACTTACTGTTTTGCCTACAATTCCTTTTACATAGGGTAAGTTGTAAGCTGCTTCTTCTGCACTATCACGATCTTCTGCTTCTAAAAAAATATACCCTCTTAAACCATGCGGCCTTGCTAATGAAAATACATTTAAGTTTTTCTTATGAATTTTTTCTGAAATCAATTCTAAAGACCTATCCTCTTTATTTGTTGTTACTTTTATTACGAATATCTGACTTTCTTTAATTTCAGGTTCTTTTTGTTCAATTGAATCTTCTTCCATTTTATTTAAGCTATTGTTTTAGTTTATAAGCTTTATTAAAAGCCCAACTACATCCTAACAAATTAAGAAGCAGTATTATTAATAATTATTATTTATTTATAAATGTTGTGATGGTTGGTAATGTTTAGTTTAAAGGGTAATAAAATGTCTCTATATCTTAAATTTACCGATGATTTTTGTGTTTTAATAATAAATAATTAACATCTTACTGATAGATAGTTTTATCGATGGAAATTAATGGACATTACCAATTATTTTAACATAGCTGAATAATTTGATTATGTGTTATCTAGAAATAATGTTCATTCGATAGTACACATAAACTATAAAAAACAAGAAGAGCTTATGAAAAAACTAACTCAACCCAAAATAAGTCATTACTAAATTTATTATAAATCCTATAACCCCTATTAAACCCAAACCAATTGCAGATATTTTTGAAATTGTTGTAAATTCTTCTGCATCTGGTTTTTTCAAAAGATGCCATACTCTTACAGCTTGATTTATATATAATTTTATGTCAAACATTTTTTAAATTTATTAGAATAAGAAAGAAAGGTTTTTAAAGTTACTGAATTAAAAACTCATTTCGGTATGTGAAAAGCCCTCTTACAAACCAGTACATTGAATAAAGTTCAAATGCAAAGGGAAAATATCCTAAATAACCTAAAATAGGCATTTCAAAAATTTTGAAGAAACTTACAAAAGGAATATCATAAACCCATTTGATAACAGCATAATAATTCCAGAACTCCCAAAAAAATCCAAGAATTATTCCTGCTAAAAGAAGAGACAAGGGAACTGCGAGATTTCTATTTTTTAAATGTCCTAAAATACTTGGTTGATTATTAAGATAATTGATAGGATCCAGTAAAAGAAAAAATCCTAGCCATACTAATGGAAATGTAAATTTTGGATAGAAGACCGGAATAAAAAAACATAAAATTCCTAGGATAATCATTGAACACAAAAAGATTTTAGTTATTCTATATTTTTTTCTTAGTTTTATTTTATCAAATAAATTTATGGATTTTATTAGAGAAGTGGTTTCAAATAAAGCCGGAAGAACAGTTGAAAATGAGACGACTTTTAATATCCATTCTTCTCTTACATCCAATCCTTCTAGTCTAATATATTCCCAATTCTGAATAAATATATTAAAAAATTCAAAAAGATACCAGAAAAATATTGAAAGAATAAATAAACTTGTAAAATGATAAGGATGGTTGTTTATAAAAGAGTTTTTTCTTATTTTGTAAACAATAGCATCTATTACAAGTATATAAGAAAACCAGATAATTGGAAAATACCAATTTGCAAATGGCTGTATTTTTAAGAAAAAGTTAATTTCAACTAAAATAATTGAAATTATTCCCAAAACACCATATTTTTTGAACATAATTATAATAAATTAAAAGGATTTTTAAGGTTTTGCTGCTTATTAAAAATATGGAAATAGAAGATTTAACTCAAAAAACTTGCAGAGCCTGTGAATGGTTTGAAAAACCCATGAGTTTAAAAGAAACAGTAGAATATATTAAAAAAGTTAATAATTGGGAAATTGATGATAGTAGGTCAATAAGTAAAGAGTTTGAATTTAAAAATTTTAGAGAAGCTTTAGAATTTGTTAATAAAGTAGGAATTTTGGCAGAAAAAGAAGGACATCATCTAGATATTAATTTATATAAATATAGAAAAGTTAAGATAAACCCAACAACCCATGCTATTAACGAACTTTCAGAAAATGATTTTATTTTAGCGAGTAAGATTGATGAATTCAATTAACATTTTGACATTAGCTGTTTTCTTGATTATTTTTCTATTTCATAAAACTTATTCAAATTGAGTTTTTAAACTACTCCAAAAACTCAATCCCTAATTCTTCTTCCATTTCAACTTGTTTTTTAATATCCTGCGGAAGCTCTCCACCTCTAATTTGGTTGGATTTCACTCCTGTAATAATAATCATGACCCTAATAGATTTTTCCATGTCAGGACTTATTTGTGCGCCCCAAATCATTTTTGCATCAGGACTTAATTGCTCTCCAACTGTTGCAATAACTGCTCTAGATTCGTCAAGAGACATGTCATTTCCACCAATGATATTTATAAGAGCCCCTGTTGCATTAGAGATATCAACATCTAGTAAGGGATTTGTTAAAGCTTTTTCAATTGCTTCTTGGGCTCTATTAGCAGAGTCTGATTCTCCCATTCCAATTAAAGAAACTCCCCCATTTGTCATAACAGCCCTAACATCTGCAAAATCAAGATTTACTAAACCAGTTTTTGTGACTAATTCTGTAGTGCCTTTAACAGCATTAGTTAATATTTCGTCTGCAACTTTAAATGCAGTTTGTAATGGCAACTCTGGAGCGATTTCCAGTAATTTATCGTTTGGAATTACAATTAAAGTATCTACAACAGATTCTAATCTTTCTAAACCATATTCTGCATTTTCTATTCTTTTTCTTCCTTCTATAGTAAATGGCATTGTTACAACTCCTATAGTTAGAGCTCCTTGTTTTTTTGCTAATTGTGCTATAACAGGAGCTGCGCCACTCCCAGTTCCTCCACCTAACCCACAGGTTACAAAAATCATGTCACATCCCTGCAATTTTTTTTTAATTTCTTGTTCTGTTTCGTGAGCAGCTTCTTCTCCTATTTTTGGATCACTTCCTGCGCCTAAACCCATGGTTAATTCCTTTCCTATAAGGATTTTATGATCTGCGTTTGTATATAATAAATCTTGAGCGTCTGTATTAACAGCTATAAATTCTCCTCCTTTAATCCCAATTTCTCTCATTCTACTAATAGTATTACCTCCTGCTCCCCCTACTCCAAATACCTTAACTTTTGCGTGCTGTCTTTTAATAAGCTCCTCTAATTCTCGGTCAATTTCAGATAGTTCTGGAGATTTGTCAAATTTTAAGTTATTTGCAGATTGAGACGATAAACCAGTTTTTATAGAATCTTTACTGCTTTTAAAATCAAAATCTGAAAAACCCTCTCTTTCAAAATCTTCTTCCATCTAAAAAAATATTTAAATTGATATATAAATATTATTGAACTAATATGGTTGTTTTATAGTGTAGGAGATAATCTATACTTTACCATAAATATTATTAATTTTAATAGGATAATTTATTAGTATTATTATTACTAACTTAAACTTTGTAGTGTTTGATAATTTTTTGGAACTTTTAAAACTAAACCGATCTTATTTTTCAGGCATTATTTTTTTATTATTAACAATATTAGATTTTAATTTTTAGATGGCTGAACTTCTGTTATCTTTTTTCTTTTTTTATTTTGTCTTTTTCATTTTTTTCTCAATTATCTTCTATTCCTTATTTTTAACTTCTTTATTGTTATCTTCCCTTTCAATTCCTTCTTTTTTATCTTTATTTTCAAATTTTTCTTTGTTATCTTCTTTTTTGTTATTATCATCTTTTTCCTTAACCTCAAAATCAAAGTCAGTCATTTTTTTAAATTTATCTTTGAATAACCGTAAAAAAATTTTGACGTTATTACTATCTTCATTAAAAATGACTTTTTTTAAATATTTGTCTTTATTTTTTTCTTCTTTTATTTCAAAATTAAATCTTTTTTTAAAAAAGAAATCTTGTAGGGAATTAATTTTTTCTTTATCATCCGTAATTTTTTTTATTATCCTTAACGTATATTCAACTGGTTTTCCTGCAAGAGGGTTGTTAAAATCTATAGTAACTCTTCCTCCTGAAACTGAGATTATTCTTGCTATTACATTATCTAACTGGAGAACTAATCCGGGATATGGATTAATATTTTGTTTTTTAAAATTATTTAAGGAATAAGTTTTAACTAATCCCGGATTTCTTTTTCCAAAAGCTTTTTCAGGAGTTAAGTAAACAGAATATTCTTTATTTAATTCTTTGCCTTCTAATTCTTCGTCTAGTCCTTTTAAAATCATTTGATTACCAACAGAGATAATTAACGGATTTACCATTTCTGGATTATGCAAACCAATTTTTTTAGCTTCATCTGGATTTGTTGTATCAAAGACTTGGTTATTGGATTTTCCAGTAAATTCTATTTCAATAAAATCATTTTTATTTATTTTTTCCATTTTATCTTAACCTATTATCAGTTCAGTTAATAAATGAACTAAGATAATCGTCTGCTAAAAAAACTGATTTATTAATAGTTAAATCTATTTGATTAATAATTGAAAAATAGGTTTAAAAATCTGACGGAAACATAACAATCTTCTTAATAAGCTTTATAAATGCAATTTCAATTTATCTACTATAAAAGCTTTAATTTAATCAAACAGACATTTAAAATAAAAAATAATTGATTAATGAATTAACAAAAAGTTATATCAACTAGCAATTAAAGTAAAAAATAAAAATTAATAATATCAACTCATATAAGCTAGAGCAAAAGTTTCCGCTTAATAAGTTTAATAGTTACCAATTCAGTAAATTATATAACATAAAAGAAAATTAAAAATGGCTTTAAGAATGATTAGTGCAGCAGAGGCAAAATCAGGGGCATCAATAATTGTAGATGGGGTTTCTTGTATTGTTAAATCAAATGATATTAGCAAAACAGGAAAACATGGCCATGCTAAATGCAGAATTGAAGCTATTGGAATTATCGGTGGAAAGAAAAAAGTTTTTGCGGTTTCTGGGCATGAAAGATTTGAGGTACCAATGATTAATAAACATAGAGCTCAGGTTTTAAATATTATAGGAGATAAGGCAAATATAATGAATTTAGAGAGTTATGAAACACTAGAAATTCCAATCTTAGAAGAATTAAAGCAAGAGATTAAAGAAAGTGACCAAGTTGAATACTGGGATATTGAGGGAAGTAAAATAATTAAAAGGAAGATTTGAGATGGTAGAAGATATTTCCAAGGTATTAGAAGAATTAGCAGAATATTTAACAAATATTAAAAAAATTGAGCTATGGCCAATCGAAGAGGCTAATAGAAAAAATTTATATGAT
>ERZ1292623.4018-Hain-H51-01um-R1-4018-length-12215-cov-6_pt1 | contig 12215 bp, 12 predicted proteins | sample MGYA00564398_ERZ1292623 | MGnify/ENA primary metagenome ERZ1292623 (study PRJEB36523, sample SAMEA6512633) | groundwater metagenome | collected 2019-01-07 | study: AquaDiva: Metagenomics assemblies of 32 groundwater samples | reverse complement strand
GTATCCCGAGAGTAGGATCGTCAGTCAAGTTCCATTATTTAAACGCGTTGCGTACACCTCACTTGAAAATATTGCTGATCAACCACGAATAAAAATATGGGGGATGGCTATTCAAGCGGTGAAAGAACGCCCAATGCTTGGATGGGGTCCGGACACATTTATTATTCCATTTGCTAAATATTACAATCCAACTCTGTATGGCAACGAACCGTGGTTTGATCGCACTCACAATGTGTTTTTGGAGTGGTTAGTGGATGCGGGCATTCTTGGATTTATCGCATTTCTCTCTATTCATGTGGCGGCGCTCTATACACTCTGGCGATTGTGGAAAAAGCGCGTCATTTCATCTGCAGTCGCCCTTGCTTTTGCGGGAGGCTACGGCGCGTATCTCATGCAGAACTTCTTTGTGTTTGATAGCATCACCACATATTTAACCCTGGCGTTTGCACTCGCATTTTTGCACACGTTCTCGGTAGAACATGGCAGCAAAAATATAAAGCCAGCAGAACCAGCCATCGCCTCAATGGTGCCAGCAGGTGCGCTCGTCTCTGTGGTGCTCCTAGTGCTATTTCTCAACGTACGTCCAATTCAAGCGGCAACAGGAACTATTGACGTATTACAGTTTTTTCAGCAGCAAAAAACTCTTGAAGAGATAGCGACCCGTATGAATGAGGTGCTTGCATTAAACACCTTTGGTTCTCGAGAGCTACGCGAGCGCTTCGGTATCATTGCGATGGAGCTTTCATTAAGATCTTCTGAGCGTAACGACGTGACTAATAAACTCCTTGCGGAGGCGGTAGCAAAAATGGAGGAGCAAGTTGCTGCGGAGCCCCAGGTACTCAAAAACCGATTACTACTTGGGCGTCTTCTCGCGATCCAAGATTCACGTGGTGCAGCAGGAGACAGGGCGGACGAGCTTTACAAGGCGGCGATCACCGAGGCTCCGGGGTATATTCAAAACTATTTGAGTTACGCGGAACTCCAACTTGCGAGGGAAAAGAAAGTGGAGGCGCTTGCGCTTGTTACGACAGCTTATGATATTTCGGGACGCATGCGTTCGCTGATGGCACCGATTGTGAATGTGCTTTTGCAGGCGCAGGACACGCAGTCGGCCCAGTTATTTCTTGAAACGTATATTGCCGAACATGGCATTACAAAACTGAACAATGAGGAAATCGATAGTTTTATGCAGCGTGTGATGCGCATTCCTGAACCGAATAAGCGACTCCTATTTATGCAATTTATCACCAAGTATACAGTGAGTCCTGATGGAACCGCCTATATGAATCTCGTGCTTGCGCAGACGTCACTGGATCTTGGAAACAAACAAGCGGCGATTGAGTTCGCTAAGAAAGCAAAGCAAATGAATCCTGAATTCACGCAAACCGTGGATGAATGGCTGAAATCCATTGGCGCACAGTAATACCTTGCATTTTTTCTCGGATCTGCTATACTGCGTCCATTGAGTGCTCTGGGTAAGGCTCGGCACGAACTACGTCTTCAAAAGGCCCCGCGAGGGTCTTTTTGATTTTCCGAGCTCCTTTGTTAAACGCGTGAGTTGAAAAAAATACCCCAACAGGAACATCCACATGGTAAGCGTGATCTTTGGTCGCAAAGGAGCTTGGTTTATTGTGCCCAGGCATGGAGCTGACCTATAATACGGACACGCCACGATGGAGAGATTCAGTATTTCAGTGGCCAGAGAGACGGCACTCATTGACGTAGTTCGGAGTCGGACCTCTCTCTGGCCGCTTAAGTACTGATATGGAAATTCAAAGCGCGGTGCCACTCGCACCTCACACGTATTTTAAAATTGGCGGGCCCGCGCGTTTTTTTGCGGTCGCCTCCTCGGTGGGAGATGTCAAAGAAGCGGTTGCATTTGCAATGTCACACCGAGTGCCGTTTATCGTGATTTCGGGGGGCTCTAATGTACTCATTGCTGATGATGGATATGCGGGGCTCGTCATCAAGATGAATTTAAGACGAATGTTTACCGAGTTGCACACCATTACTGCAGGATCTGGTGTGCCAATGGCGAAAGTCGTGAGTGGTGCAGTTGCAGAAGGGCTCACCGGTATTGAGTGGGCAATTGGTATACCCGGATTCGTGGGCGGATCAGTGCGGGGAAATGCGGGGTGCTTTGGGGGAGACGTTGCGCGCGTACTCGATAGCGTGTTTGTGCTGAACTCCGAAACAGGGGAGACGGAAACATTACCGGCAAGCGTGTGTGAGTTCGGGTATAGGGATTCAATGTTTAAGCGGCGTCCCGAGTTTATTATTTTGGAAGCGACGTTCCGTCTCAATCCGGGCAACAAAGAAGAAAGTCAGAAAACAGTAAAGGCATTTACGGTTGAGCGTATTGCAAAGCAAGATATCGGCGCCCAGTGCGCAGGATGTATGTTTAAAAATCCTTCCCCAGATATGCCCGCAGGAAAGCTGATTGACGAGGCGGGTCTGAAAGGGTATGTCATTGGTGGTGCGCAAATTTCTCAACGCCATGCGAATTATTTCTTAAATGCGCATCACGCGACCGCCGGAGACGTTGCCGCGCTTGCAACTCACGCAAAAGCAGTGGTGAAAGAAAAGTTTGCGATCGAGCTCGAACCAGAAATTCAGTTTATTGGTTTTGACAAAGTTTAGCCCGCAGTGTGCAGTGGCGCATGCGCGTTTCGTGGCACTGTTTTATTTATACGCCCGTGATACACTGAAGATATGAGAACAAATATTCATGCGAACGGAACGACACTCACCCCCGCGCTTCGTGAATATGTGGAGGGGAAGATCGTTGCGTCGCTCACACCACTTGTGGAGGGCGATGATAGTGCGATGCTCGATATAGAGTTGGAACTGACGACGAGACATCACAAGAAAGGAGATGTGTGGCGCGCAGAGGCAAATCTTTCAATTGGGGGACAAATGATTCGCTCCGAACATACCGCAGAGGATATTCATACGGCAATCGACGTGGTGGAAGAAGACATCGTACGGGAAACAAAAAAATATAAAGATAAGGGACGCACACATCAGCGAGAAGGGGGAAGAAGGTTTAAGGATTTTCTGCGACGCTGGACTTCGTAAGTAACATACAAGAGAAGCGTATGTGCACACGTGTGCTTCTTTTTTTCTTTGATATTGCTAGACTACATACGCAACATGTCTGAACCGCGCGAAAAGCTGGACGCGAAACATTCGCAGAACGGAACCAATGGAGTGAAATCAAATGGATCCAAGTTTCCGCAATTTAAACGGAAGAAGTTTTTATTTGTTTCCGATGAAGCATTAAGTGGTTCGGTGGCGTTACAGCTGAAAGAAGAGGGGCATCACGTAAAGATGTACATTTCACAAGCACTTGATCAGGATGTCTATGACGGATTTATTGAAAAAATAAAGCATTGGAAGCAACACCTCGATTGGGCAGATGTGGTGATCTTCGACACAATTGGGTTTGGTTCTAAGGCGGACGAACTTCGTGCGGCGGGGAAATTAGTAGTGGGTGGAAGCGAATATACCGATCGACTCGAGGCCGATCGTGAGTTTGGGCAAACAGAAATGTCGGACGTGGGGATGCTCACACCACCAAGCTGGAATTTCAACGATTACGACGACGCAATTAAATTTCTCAAAGCACATCCAGGGAGATATGTATTTAAGCCATCTGGAGACGTTTCATACGACAGCCGGACGAACGTATTCATTGGTAAAGAAGAAGACGGGAAGGATCTCATCGAAATGTTGGAACAGAATAAAGAGGGGTGGTCCCATGTGATGCCGAATTTTCACATACAGAAATTTGTCACGGGTGTCGAAATTGCGGTCGGCGCATTTTTCAACGGCAAAGAATTCTTGCTTCCGGTGAACATCAACTTCGAACACAAGCGGCTCTACCCGGGAGATTTAGGCCCCATGGTGGGGGAGATGGGCACACTGATGTATTGGTCTGAACCGAATTCAATCTTTCGGCAAACCCTCGAGAAAATGACAGAAAAATTGCGGGCGTGTGCGTATGTTGGCTATATTGATATTAATTGTATTGCGAATGCACGCGGCATGTATCCGCTCGAGTTTACGTCACGCTTTGGCTACCCCACAATCAGTATCCAAATGGAGGGGATTGCGACTCCAATGGGAGAGTTACTGTACAAAATGGCCGCAGGTGAATCTTTGGAAATATCGACGAAGCGGGGGTTTCAAATCGGCGTGGTGATTGCCGTGCCCCCATTCCCATATATCAGTAAAGCGGAGATGGCGGTATATCGCGACTCCTCTATATTTTTTACAAAGCCAAATCCAGAAGGGGTATGGATCGGAGAGGTGCGTAAAGTGGGAAGTTCGTGGCGCCTTGCGGGCGTCACCGGGTATGCGCTTGTGGTGACTGGGGCGGGAAGTACGGTTGCAGAAGCGCGGCGTCAGGCATACAACCGCATCGAAAATATTCAGCTCCAAAATATGTTTTACAGAACTGATATTGGGCTACGGTGGAACGAAGACTCCGATCGGCTCCAGAGTTGGGGGTATTTGAATTAGCGGGTACGTGCCGCGTTGCGTTTCGTCAATTTCAGCGCTAGAATGTGCAAATTATGTCGATACTCTCAACGCTCTTTGGAGACGCGTCTTCAAAGCAGCTTGAACAATGGAGGCCGCTCGTTGCGGCGGTAAATGAAGCAGAGGAAGAATGGAAAGCGCTTTCTGACGGAGCACTCAAAGAAAAAGTAGCCACGCTGAAAAGCCAAGTTGCCAATGGGTCTGATGTGGATGAATTTCTTGTTCCTATGTTTGCCGCAACGCGCGAGGCCGCACGGCGCACACTGGGTCAGCGGCATTATGATGTACAGCTCCTTGGTGCCATCGCGTTCCATCATGGCAATATTGCAGAAATGCGCACCGGAGAAGGAAAGACGCTTGCGGCAACTCCCGCGGTCGCACTCAATGCGCTCACCGGCCAAGGCGTACACGTGATCACGGTGAACGACTATCTCGCACGTCGTGATGCGGCGTGGATGGGACAGATTTATTCCGCGCTCGGATTATCTGTGGGTTGCATTACGCACGATACCTCATACATCTACGACCCAGAGTGGGGGAAAGCAAAGAGTGATGTGCCGGAAGCTGAGCGCGACGCTATCGCAAGCTTCCACGTGGTGCAAGAATTTCTGCGCCCCTGTACGCGACACGAAGCCTACGCGACCGATATTACATACGGCACGAACAATGAATTTGGTTTTGATTGGTTGCGGGACAACTTGGAGCATGGCAGGAGCGGCATTCGTCAGCGAGAGCACTTTTTTGCGATTGTTGACGAAGTAGATTCCATCTTGATTGACGAAGCGCGCACGCCGCTCATTATTTCTGCTCCGGACGAAGCGTCTGGCGAACTGTACCAGGTGTTTTCGAAACTTGTTCCCATGCTGAAGCGCGATAAACATTTCGAAGTTGATGAAAAGCAAAAAGCAGTCACCCTTACCGAAGAAGGAATTGAGTACGTTGAAGCACAGCTTGGCATCGGGGATATTTATAATGAGAAAGGTATCAAATATGTCCGGCACCTCGAACAAGCGCTCCGTGCGCACGGACTTTTTCACCGTGATCAAGATTATGTAGTCCGGAACGGGCAAGTCGTTATCGTTGATGAATTTACAGGACGCTTGATGCCGGGGCGTCGGTGGTCCGATGGACTCCATCAAGCAGTAGAGGCAAAAGAGGGGGTCGCCGTTCAGAAAGAATCGCGCACACTCGCGTCGGTGACATTTCAAAATTATTTCAAAATGTATGAAAAGCTTTCCGGAATGACAGGTACGGGAAAGACTTCCGAGGAAGAATTTCAGCAAGTATACAATCTGAACGTCATGATTGTGCCCACCCACCGCATTGCGGTGCGCGCGGATCTTCCCGACGCAATATTTCAGAGCGAAGAAGGAAAGTGGAAGGCCGTAGTACGCTCCATCGCGGAGGCGCATAACATCGGACGCCCTGTGCTTGTGGGTACCGTATCTATTGAGCAAAATGAAAAACTCTCCGCCCTACTGAAAGTGGAGGGCATAAAACACGAAATGCTGAACGCAAAGAATCACGAGCGTGAAGGAGAAATTATTGCGCAAGCCGGACGGAAGGGCGCGGTGACCGTGGCAACAAACATGGCGGGACGCGGAGTCGATATCATTCTCGGAGGGGCGCCCTATCACGCGACCACCGCTATGGAAGTATGCGCACTTGGGGGACTGCTCGTCATTGGTACGGTGAGGCACGAAGCCAGGCGAATCGACAATCAGCTGCGAGGCCGCGCAGGACGCCAGGGCGACCCGGGGACGACACAATTTTATATTTCTCTCGAGGATGAACTGATGCGCGTGTTTGGTTCCGAGAAATTAAAAGGACTCATGGGCACGCTTGGAGTGCCGGAAGATCAGCCAATAGAATCCAAAATGGTGTCGAGACAGATTGAATCTGCGCAAGCGCGTATTGAAGGATTTCATTTCGATGCGCGAAAACATTTACTCGACTATGATACAGTGCTCACCAAGCAGCGTAGCGCGGTATACCGCGAGCGAAGAGAAATGTTATTTGCGGACAATGTGTTTCTTGAGGAAAAACTACAGCAGGCGCTCACCGCATCACTCACACGCATCGCCGACGCGCACACCGGAGATATTCGTGATCATTGGCGGCTGGATGACCTTGCAAAATTACTTGAAGCAAATTTTCACGAACGCGATATGTTTTCGCGACTGGAAGCCGTTTCCGATGCTGCGGCGGTGCGCAGTGTCGTACTTGAGGTAGGATCATCGGCAGTGCAATTACGCAAAGAGCGAGAAGGGGACAAATTTTATGATGTTGTACGATCCGTGTATTTGCAGGTGATTGATTATTTATGGCGGGATCACTTGGAGTTAATGGAATATACACGAAGCTCTGTACGTCTTCGTGCATATGGACAGCGCGATCCGCTAGTGGAATATAAGAATGAAGCTTCGCGACTATTTCGTACTTTCCACCAAACGCTCGAAGAGCTTTTTACTCAAAATATTATTAAAGCCGCCGACGAAAAAGAAAAACATCAACTGCGACCCTCGCAAGTAATGCTTGGTTCGGGAGGAAATCTCCCCAGCACGCCGCGCGACAAGAAGGGAGAAAAAATTGGACGCAATGATCCTTGCCCGTGCGGAGCGACGCTGTCAGATGGCCGCCCAAAGAAGTATAAGCATTGTCACGGGAAAAATACTTAGTATGATACGTAAAAAAGCGGAGTCCCGCACCAACCCCAGATCGAGTGCGTGGGCGCATAGCCCCACCCTCGATGGGCGAAGCGCGAGATCGTACGATTTTTTGGTGTGGGATGGATCGGGGAAGAAATATAAACGCTGCCATTTAGCTAAAAACTTCTAAAGTGTTATATAATTAGGAAAAAGTAAAACCCTTTATTGTGCGCGAAATTGAAATAAAACTTAAGGTAAAAAATAAAGCCGAGCTTCAAAGACAACTTGAAGAAAAAGGTTGTTTTCTTTCTGATCCAATTAGTCAGCACGATGTTAACTACTCAAAGGGAGGCATTGATGAGTGGAAAAACGCAAAAGAAGGCGATATTATGCCGCGAATACGATATCAAAAAGATTTCGCGGAGTTTAATGTAAAACAACAACGATCAGGTGAAATGGACAATACTGAGCACGAAACAAAAGTAAGTGATCCAAAGGCAATACACAAAATTCTTTTGCTTCTAGGTTATCAACCAGAAATCGAAGTGACAAAAATTCGTCGTAAGGGCAAGCTTGGCGAATACGAAATTTGTTTGGATGAAGTTGAACAACTTGGAAGTTACGTTGAACTTGAGAAGCTGACTGATGACAACGCAGACCCACAAGTAGTGAGAGAGGAACTTTTTAGAGTCGCAGAATCACTTGGTTTGTCTCGGAGTGATGAAGAGACAAGGGGGTATGATACGCAGATTTACTATCTTTCCCATTAATATCGCATATCAAGAAGTGTCACGGGAAAGGATAAGGCCCGTATTTATTGGATTTTTTGGAGTAGCAAGTAACGCCGAAATGCTAGTCAAATAGAAAGACAATGGTTTTTTCTCAATTTACCAAATATACGAATTTAAAATATGGGTTTTCGAATCGAACGGATGGTTCGATGCATCGACATTTGGAAAAAGAGAACAGGGAGGTATACTTTAGAAAAATAGGCATTGATCCCTATCGCGTAGTAACAGCTGACTTGGTGCATGGAACAAAAGTTGTAAGGGTTTCTGACGAAGTGGCGGGGATGATGATCAGCTCAACCGATGCGCTGGTTACCAATATTAAAAATCTTTTTATTTCAGTGACTGGCGCGGATTGTTTCCCCTTATATCTATATGATCCCATACACAAAGCAGTCGGCATCGCGCATGTCGGATGGAAAGGTCTTGTAGGGGGCGTAGTAACTAATATGGTGGTAGAAATGGCACAAGCGTTTGGCGCGGTGCCGCATATGCTTGTTGTGGGTATCAGCCCCGGGATTCGCCAATGTCATTTTGAGGTGAAGCCGGAAAACGCAATACTTTACAGGAATTACCCAGGGAGTGTGAGTGAAAGAGAAGAAAAAGTTTTTGTTGATATCCCAAAGATCATGAAAGCCCAGCTTAGAGAATCAGGGGTGAAAGAGGGTAATATACAAGACAGCGAATGTTGTACATATTGCAAAGAAGTCGAGTATTTTTCCTTTCGTCGCGATAAACCAAAAGAACTGCAAGTGATGGTCGGATATATTGGTTTAATTTAGATTTTCCATTCGTGTAGCATATCAACAAGTGTGGGCCTTTGGAAACGGAGGAATATAACCGATTTATGAGAAAATAAATCATGGCAACAAAATTACTTTATTTAGAAGATTTCCATTTACTGAATTTAGAAGCAAAAGTATTGAATGTTGCGGAATATAATGAAAAAATTGTTGTTATTCTTGATCAAACTATTTTTTATCCACAAGGTGGCGGACAGCCGTATGATCAAGGAACGATCGAGTCCGTTTCAGGTAAATTTTTAGTTGAAGAAGTGCGATTTTCTGATGCTGGCGTAAAACATATTGGACAATTTGAGCATGGTGCTTTTCAAGTATATGATATGGTTAAATGCGTTGTAGATGAAGATCGCAGGAATCTCAATGCACGCATTCATTCGGCAGGGCACTTAGTAGATAAAGCTATTTTTGAGTTGAAGTTGAACTGGATTCCAGGGAAAGGGTACCATTTTCCAGATGGGCCTTATGATGAATATGCGGGGAAACTGGAAGGGTTGGATAAAGAAAAAATAAAAGTAGATATTGAACGGCTTTGTAATGAATCTGTGCAAAAGAGAGGCAAGACACAAGTCATCTTTATGACTAGAGAGAAAATGAAAGAAATTTGTCATTACACTCCAGATTTTTCCGCAGAAAAAGGTGAGCTTGCTCGTGTGGTTGTGCACGATGGTTACTATATGCCTTGCGGCGGAACTCCTGTTTCTGATCTTGTAGAAATTCGACACGTGAATATTAGAAAAATAAAACAAGAGGGGGATAAAATACGCGTGGGTTATGATGTCCAAAGGTAGCTTTCCATTAGTATCGCATATCAAGAAGTGTAGTTTGATTGGGGCACCTGAACATAAAGGATAAAAATTCAATGTCGCGAAAAATAATATGAAATTTAATAAATTAGTACGAGACAAAATCCCGCACATCATCCGCGCAAAGGGAGAAGTTCCACTCACACATATTGCGAACGAAAAAGAGTATTGGGAAAAATTGAATCAGAAATTACTAGAAGAAGTTGCGGAGTGGGTGGATGCGGAATCAATCGAAGAAATGGCGGATATTTTTGAAGTTATTACGGCAATTCTTGAGTATAAAAAGTGGGAACTCGAATCTGTGGTTGCAGTGCAAAAGAAAAAGCGCGAAGAACGCGGGGGGTTTTCCGAGCGGATTATTTTAGATGAAGCGTAATAAAAAAGCCGCCTCGTCCTCTAAGGGACGGGCGGCTGAAGAGTGAGATATTGCGCTGTAAATTCAGCTAACAGCGCTGGCCGATGTACCGAGAGGAAATCCACCACCTCTAGAATTTCGTCTTCACTGTGGAACTCGAGGTTGAGAAGCAACTCCAGAACCTCTACGTGAGAGCACTCATCGAGGGAAAGAACGGCAAGTTTAAACTGCTCCATTTCCATTTAGCACCTCATGGGGTATTCTTCAATCATAATAAAGATATTGAATTTTGCTGTCAATGAAAGCGCCGTGGCTGTACATGAAGACGGGGCGCAATATTTCTTGGTATTACATATGAAGACATATCATAACCATCGTGCTGAACCGTATTTTACTTTTGTTAAAAATGGGCAGAAGACGATAGAGGGAAGAGTAAAAAAGGCCTGGTATAGATTTGTAAGTGTGGGAGATCACATTATTATATACAATGCAGAAGAGACAGATTCGATTGCAGTGATAGTCAGAGGTGTGCGCACGTACGGGACTATTCGAGAAATGCTTATACACGAACCACTAAAGAAATTACTCCCGGATGTTGATACTGTTGAACAGGGAATTCGTGTATATAGACGTTTTTATTCGGAGGATCAGGAAAAAGAGTTTGGAGTTGTTGCGATAGAAGTAGAGCGAATAAAATAAGGGATTTCAATCGGGTGAGTATATTTTTTATAAAAAAGCCGCCGCGTCCACTAGGGGACGGGCGGCTGATCTGGTAACTGTGAGATCCACGCTTCGAATGATTCGCGATCGCTATCTGCGAGGTCACGTGCTTTCTGCATAGTTCTGCAGATACCTGCTTGGTCCGCAGGATGTTCAATCGCGTATTTATCCTTGATGAACTTTGGTCCCACCACATGCAAGTTGATCGGATGCGGTCGATACTTCGGATTGCTTATGTCCCGCCGCACAGCGGCAAAGCGCCGCTCTCGCTCGCATAGATCTTGGTAGAGGTATCGTCCATTTGGTTGCGTCATACCTGCAAGTAGTCGCAAAGGCAAAGGAACAGGATCGGGAAGCCAATAGTACGGGTAATTTGCAACGAACAACACATTTGGACACCCAAGACTATCAATGGCGTCGATGGGAATGATGTCTCGTGCCGAACCATCGATATATCGCTTTCCCTCAAGCGAAATATTTCTTCTCCGCTGGGGAAAGTGCGAAAGAAACGGCAAGTAACAACTTGCAAGCGTAAGTTCGAGCGCATTCTTGCTCGTCATCATATGCAGTTCACTTGCGTTGGTATCCACGTTGTACACGATTACATGGATGCTGGCATCGATCTCATCAATGCGCTCAACCGGAATGTGGCTGAAGATCTCACAAATAAGATGTTCCGTGTCCGAAACAGGAGCGCCCCGTAAAAGATTGGAGAAACTCCAATACATCTTTTGTGGGACCACTTGCATCCAGATATATTCCGCGACACGATCAAGTCCGAGCGCGTGCGCCAGAACTGCGGTGACCGCAGACGAGACTGCTATGTACCTCCGCGCGTATCTATTGACACACAGCATATCAAATATGCGTGATGTTCCCGCATTTCTTCCTGCGCCACCAGGCGCAACGACAGTCAGATTTTTCACAGAGTGCCTCCCGCGTTTTCAATTCTTCTGCCACTCTATATGTATTGACACGTGACTGCAAGTAGGGTAGAATGCGGTCAGCTCATTAAGGAGGTGGTTGCGACATGCGATGCACCAACCTGACTCAAAGTAATTCCTAGCTGCACGGCGACGCCGTCGGCGACGCCCCACACCGCATCCAGCGATGTGGGGCCCTTTTTATTTTGTACACAAATATCTGTACAATGCGCGCATGACTCGCGCCGAAAAGGTTTCAAAATTTAATCGTGCGGTACTTGCGTGGTATCGCAAACATGGTCGCGATTTGCCGTGGCGACGTACCACAGACCCTTACGAAATTCTTGTGTCCGAGATAATGCTCCAACAAACACAAGTGGATCGCGTGCGCACTAAGTATGAGCAATTTATTTCTGCATTTCCCACGACCCGCGCACTTACGCGCGCATCTACGCGAGAAGTGCTGACGCTTTGGTCGGGTCTCGGATATAATCGGCGCGCGCTGTACCTACAACGCACAGCAGAAAACATTGAGAGCCTACATAATGGAACATTTCCTTTATTACGCGAAGAATTACTTCGTCTTCCGGGAATTGGCATGAGCACTGCAAGTGCTGTGCGATCGTTTGCATT
>ERZ1292623.4017-Hain-H51-01um-R1-4017-length-12216-cov-41_pt1 | contig 12216 bp, 6 predicted proteins | sample MGYA00564398_ERZ1292623 | MGnify/ENA primary metagenome ERZ1292623 (study PRJEB36523, sample SAMEA6512633) | groundwater metagenome | collected 2019-01-07 | study: AquaDiva: Metagenomics assemblies of 32 groundwater samples | reverse complement strand
CTGACGCTGGGCGTCACTCCCGGACATGCCGAGCCGGCCAAAACACCCAAGGCCGGGTCTCCCGCTTACACCTTCCTGGTCCTCCCGCGGCAATCGCGGGTCGACTTGCTGCGCCAGTGGTCGCCCTTCGTCCAGGCCTTGTCCCGGGAACTCGGACGCGAGGTGCAACTGGTGATCCCGATGAACTTAGGCGAATTCGAATCGCTGCTGGCGCAGGAACACGTGGCTCGACGACATGGCGCGGTCATTGCCCGAGCTCGGTTATTCATCCCGATACGTTAAAAATCATGGATATGGCGACTCCGCGGACGAAAACACCTCCGGTCGGCAATCCGGCCTTGATACCCGCACGGAACCGCATCCCCCGTCTGACGCGGTCATTCCTCGTCGTCAGCGCCATAGCGCTCGGTCTGGTCTCGGCCGCCAGCGCTTACCTCGTCAATCGCATGTTGACCAACATGCTGGCTGAAAGCGAGATGCGCAACACCCAGGCACTCAGCCAGTCATTGGGTCGAGTGGCCATTGAGCACTTAAACGAAACCGGCGCGCACTATCGCCTGCAGTCCGAGCTCGACAAGGCGGTCGTCCACTTCGGTCTCGTGCGCCTGTTTCTGTTCGACACGCAACGGGTGGTCCGCGCCCACGCCGGTGCGCCGCACCCAGGCAAGAAGATCGGGGCACGCTACGAATCGCCCTATCTCGAAGCTGCGTTTGCGGGCAAGGCTGCGAACAAACTCGAAGCGAAGACTGACGTCCAAGGCGAGAAGGTTTTCATCGCCGAGTCCTACGCTCCCATCGTGGATCCACACCGGCCGGGTACCGTTGTGGTGGCTTTCGAGGTCTATCGCGACGTGACCGAGGACATGCGCCTCAACCGCCGCGCGGCGCTCCACGCGTCGTTGTCGGTGGCGGGGGGTTTCCTCGTGTTCTTTGCCGTGCTCTATCTGCTCATCCGGCGCGCCGACCGGATGATAGCCCGCAGCACTGGCGAGTTGCAGAAGTTCTCGCGCGCCATCGAGCAGACCGCCGACTCGGTCAGCATCACCGACCGCGACGGTGTGATCGAGTATGTCAACCCGGCGTTTGAAAAAACCACCGGTTTTACCCTGGCCGACGCTGTCGGGCGCAAACTCAATCTGGTCAAATCCGGCGAGCACGATACAACGTTTTACCTGCGCCTGTGGGACACGATCCTGCGCGGCGAGTCGTTCCGCGAGGTGTTCATTAATCGCCGCAAGGACGGCGAACTGTACTACGAGGAAAAAACCATCACGCCGCTCAAGAACGAGCACGGCGAGATCACGCACTTCGTTTCGACCGGCAAGAACATCGCCGAGCGCATGCGCACGGAACAGGCACTGCGCGAAAACGAAAAGCGTCTGCGCAGTATCGTCGATAACTCGCCGTTGTGCATTCACACCATCGATCTGGATGGTCGCGTCCGCAGCATGAACCCGGCCGGCCTGTGCATGCTTGGCCTGCAACAGGAAGAGCAGGTTTGCGGCATGCCGATGCTCGCCGCCGTCAGCGATGCCGATCAAAACCGTATCCATGGCCTGCTGGATCGCGCCCTGCGCGGCGAATCCAACCGTTTCGAGTTTACGACCCAGCATGGGCGCCTGTTCGCCTCAAGTTTCATCCCCGTGAAGGACGAAACCGGCGAGGTGGCCTATATCACGGGAGTCACGGAGGATATCACCGAGCGCAAACAGGCGGAGGACCAGCTTTCCCGGCTGGGACGCATCCTCGACGACTCGTCGAACGAGATTTATGTGTTCGACGCCGAGACGCTACATTTCGTCCAGGTCAACCAGGGCGCGCAGCGCAATCTCGGCTACACGATGGACGAGCTAAAACCGCTCACCCCGCTCAACCTCAAACCGGAATTCTCCCGCGACAGCTTCGGGACGCTGCTCGCGCCGCTGCGCAGCGGCGAAAAGGAGCGCCTCAGCTTCACCACCGTGCACCGGCGCAAGGACGGCAGTGAATACCCGGTGGACGTGCAATTACAGCTCATGCGCCAGGAACACCCGCCGGTGTTCGTCGCCATCATCCAGGACATCACCGAGCGCAAGCAGACGGAGGAGCGCCTGAGTTACCTTGCCTACTACGACGTGCTCACCGGCCTGCCCAACCGCGTGCTGTTGCTGGAACGACTGCAGCAGGCGCTGGCCGACGCCGAGCGCGTTAATCGCCTGGTGGCGGTCCTGTTCCTCGACCTCGACCGCTTCAAGGTCATCAACGACACCCTCGGGCATCACATCGGCGATGCGCTGCTCAAAGTCGTGGCCGAGCGGCTGCGGTCATGCGTGCGCCCGGGCGACACCATTTCGCGCCTCGGCGGCGACGAGTTCACCGTGATCCTCGCCAACGTCGCCAACGTGGACGACGTGGCGCGCGTGGCGCGCAAGATCCTCGACAGCTTCGTGCAGCCGTTCCGGGTTGAAAATCAAGATCTCTTTACCACCGCCAGCATCGGTATCACGCTGTTTCCGATCGACGTGCAAGACGCCGAGGGCCTGCTCAAGAACGCCGACGCCGCGATGTACCATGCCAAGGAGCGGGGCCGGAACAGCTTTAAATTCTTCACCACCGAGCTCAACGTGCGCGCCGAGCGCCGGCTCAAGCTCGAAACCGCCCTGCGCCAGGCACTGGAGAAAAACCAGCTGTCGCTGCACTACCAGCCGCAGGTGGACCTCAAGAGCGGCCGCATCGTCGCCATGGAGGCGCTGCTGCGCTGGGAACACCCACAGCTCGGTAATGTGCCGCCGGTGGAATTTATACCGGTGGCGGAGGAGACCGGGCTTATCCTGCCGATCGGCGAATGGGTGATGCGCGAGGCCTGTCGCCAGACCCAGGCGTGGTACGACACCGGTTTCCCGCCGATGCAGATTGCCGTGAATCTCTCCGGCAAACAATTGCTGCAAAAGGGCTTCACCGACCAGGTACAGGCGATCCTGCAGGAGACGAACCTGGCCGCGCGTTATCTCGACCTCGAGCTGACCGAGAGCCTGCTGATGGCCGACGCCGAGGGAAACCTCGACATCATGCACATGCTGCACGACATGGGCATCTCTTTCTCGGTGGACGACTTCGGCACCGGCTACTCGTCGCTCGCCTATCTCAAGCGCTTCCCGATCGATATTCTCAAGATCGACCGGGCCTTCGTGCAGGACATCACCACCGACCCGGACGACGCCGCCATCACCCGCGCCATCATCACCATGGGGCACAGCCTGAATCTCCAGGTGATCGCCGAGGGCGTCGAGACCGTGGAACAGCTCGACTTCTTGCGCGCGCACGGCTGCGACGCCATGCAGGGTTATTATTTCAGCCGCCCGGTTCCGGCCGCTGAGATCGCCCTGTTGTTGCAAAAGAACCGCGCCCGTCCGCCTACTGACGGCCACGGACCTTCGAGCCGGGACCGCGGTTAAACCAGGCAACGCCGCGCGCGGCGAGCAACACCACTCCGGTCCAAGAGGTCCGGCACGAAGCCGAGCTCGGTCTTGTGCTCCGGAAAAATACCAGGAAAACCACTAGTGACACCGGAATCAGAATTAAATGTCCTTGGCGCGCTGCGTAGGCAGCACATGTCGCGGGCGTCGAGGTACCCCAGCTCTTGGTAAGAATCGTGGTGAGTCGCGGGGCGATGAGGAGTGCGCCCCCGTGAATCCTGCGTAATCCCGTGAATCCTGTCTATGGTGTTCGTTTTGGTCTGGCGACATGCACCGCGCGGCCGTGCACGGCGAGCGCGGCCTCGTGCATGACCTCCGACAAGGTGGGGTGGGCAAAAATAGTGAGGGCCAGATCCTCGCTGCTGGCGCCGAATGACATGGCCAGCACCGCCCCGGCGATCAGCTCCGAGGCCTGCGGGCCAATGATGTGCACGCCCAGCACACGATCGGTCGCCTCATCGGCCAGGATCTTCACAAAACCGGCGGTCTGCCCCAGGGCCTGGGCGCGGCCGTTGGCGGCAAACGGAAACTGGCCGCTGCGATAACCGGTGCCGGCGGCCTTGAGCTGTGCCTCACTCTTGCCGACCCAGGCGATTTCGGGCTGGGTGTAGATCACCGACGGAATCAGGTCGGGATCGATCCGGGTCTGGCCACCGGCGATACGCTCGGCAACCATCACGCCTTCCTCGGAACCCTTGTGGGCCAGCATCGGACCACGCACGGCATCGCCGATGGCATGGACGCCGGGCAGGTTGGTGCGGCAGTGTTCATCGACGTGGATCATGCCCCATTCCTCAATCAGCAGGCCGGTGTCCTCGGCGACGAAATCGTGCGTGTTCGGGCGGCGACCGACCGCCACGATCAGCCGATCGACGCGCTCTTCACGTTTTCCCTTGGCATCCTCGGTGGTCACGACCACGGCGTCCTTGTCCACGCGGGTGGACAACACGCGTGCGCCAATGCGGATGTCCAGCCCCTGGGCGCTGAACTGTTTCAGCGCCTCGCGGCTCACGGCCTCGTCGGCAATGGACAGGAAGCGGTCCTGGGCCTCGAACAGCACCACCTCCGCACCGAGCCGGCGCCAGACACTGCCGAGCTCAAGCCCGATGACGCCGGCACCGACAATGCCGAGCCGGCCCGGAACCTGATCGAAGGACAGCGCGCCGCTGGAATCAACGATGTGCCGGCCATCGATGGGTGCCGCCGGGATCGACATGGGCACGGAGCCGCAGGCTAGCACCACGTGTTCGGCCTCCCAACTCCGCCGGCCCTCCGGTGATGTCACCTCCACTCGCCGGTTGCTCAGCAGACGGCCGCGACCCGCCACGGCGGTGATGCCATTGGCCTTGAACAGCCCGGCGATCCCGCGCGTGAGATCGGCCACGACCTTGTGCTTGTGCGCCATCATCGACGCCAGATCAAAACTCAGATTGGTGGCGCGTACCCCGAAGCGCGCACCGTGGTCGCGAATCTCGGCGAATTTTTCCGAAACTTCCAACAGCGTCTTGGAGGGGATGCAACCGACATTCAGGCAGGTGCCGCCAAGCGCCGGTTCGCCGGACGGCGTGCGCCAGTCGTCGATGCAGGCGGTCTTGAGGCCAAGCTGGGCGCAGCGGATCGCGCACACGTAGCCGGCCGGTCCCGCGCCGATGACGATGACGTCGAATTTTTCAGCAGCCGCCGGCTTGGCCATGGTTCACCGTCACACGCCGAGCAGCAGGCGCGCCGGGTCTTCCAGCGCCTCTTTGATGGCCACCAGGAAACCGACCGCCTCGCGGCCGTCGACCAGCCGGTGATCGTAGGTCAGCGCCAGGTACATCATCGGCCGGACCACAACCTGGCCCTTTTCCGCCATCGGCCGCTCCTGGATCTTGTGCATGCCGAGGATCGCGCTCTGCGGCGGATTGAGAATGGGCGTCGACAGCAGCGACCCGAACACGCCGCCGTTGCTGATGCTGAAGGTACCGCCGGTGATGTCGTCGATGGCGAGCTTGCCGTCTTGCGCCTTCTGGCCGTAGTCCTTGATGCGCACCTCGATCTCGGCCATGGTCAGACGATCGGCGTCGCGCAGGATCGGCACCACCAGACCGCGCGGGCTGGAGATGGCAATACCGATGTCGTAGAAGCCGTGATAAACGACGTCGTGTCCATCGACCGAAGCATTTACCTCGGGGTAACGTTTGAGCGCCTCGACACTGGCCTTGACGAAGAACGACATGAAACCCAGGCGCACACCGTATTCTTTCTCGAAGCGTTCGCGATGCTGCTGGCGCATCTCCATCACCGGCTGCATGTTCACTTCATTAAAGGTGGTGAGCAGGGCGGCGGTGCGCTGCGCCTCGACCAGCCGCTCGGCGATGCGCAGGCGCAGGCGCGTCATCGGCACGCGCCGCTGAGGGCGCGCTTCCCTGTCCATCGTTACGGTCGCGGGTGCCGACGGGGACTTCCTGGCCGCGGGTTCCGGGGCAGGTGCAGACGCCGACGGTCGTTGCGTCAGTGTACGTTGCACATCTTCTTTCAGGATGCGTCCGCCCTTGCCGGTCGCGCGCACCTGGCTGGCATCAAGCCCGTGCTCCTGCAGGAGTTTTTTGGCCGAGGGCATGACCGTTGCGGCCGTGGCCGCGGTGGCGACCTTGGCAGGGGGGGCAGACTTCACGGCCGCACCGGTGGGCGCGAGCCGACCAATCGCCTGCGCGGAGACCACCGTGGCACCGGCCGCCACCAGCTGTTCTTCCATCACCCCATCGGCGGGCGCCGGCACCTCGAAGACCACCTTGTCGGTCTCGATCTCGGCCAGCACCTCGCCCTCGCGCACTGCCTCACCCGGCTGCTTGCGCCACGCGGACAGGGTGCCGTCGCTCACGGATTCGGGAAAAACCGGAACCTTGATATCGATAGCCATGCAATCATTCCTTGGTGGTGATGTCAGTCCGCCGTACCCAGCGCCTGGTCGATGAGTGCGTGTAATTGCTCAAGATGCAGCGCCAGACTGCCCACCGCCGGCGCCGCGTGCATGGGTCGGCCGGCGTATTCAAGCCGCCTACCGACGGGCAGGGCGCGCCAGAGGTGGTGCTGGCTGGGGAACCAGGCGCCCTGGTTTTGCGCCTCTTCCTGACACCAGACGAAACGCCGCGCCCCCGGGTAACGGGCCAACTCCTCGCGCAGACGCTCCTCCGGGAACGGGTAGAGCTGCTCAATGCGCAACAGGGCGACATCCGTTCGATGCTGTTCACGCCGCTTCTCCAGCAGGTCGTAATAGACCTTGCCACTGCACATTACCACGGTGCGGATGGTGGCTGGGTCGTGCTCGTCCGTCTCGCCGATCAGTTCCCGAAAACCGCCCTCACTGAGGTCTTCGAGGCTGGAGACGGCCAGACGGTGACGCAACAGGCTTTTCGGGGTCATGACCACCAGCGGCTTGCGACAGGCCCAGCGCATCTGCCGGCGTAACAGATGATAGAACTGCGCCGGCTCGGTCGGAACGACGACCACCATGTTGTGCTGCGCGCATAACTGCAGAAAACGTTCGAGCCTGGCCGAGGAATGCTCCGGCCCCTGGCCCTCCATTCCGTGCGGCAGGAACAGGACCAGACCGCAGCGGCGCCCCCACTTCTGCTCACCGGCGCTGATGAACTGGTCGATCACCACCTGGGCATTGTTGGCGAAGTCGCCGAACTGCGCCTCCCAGACCACGAGTGTCTTCGGGTCGGCGGTCGCGTAGCCATACTCGAAGGCCAGCACCGCCTCTTCGCTGAGCGGCGAGTTGATGACCACGAAATTCGCCTGGTCGTCGAACAGGTTGCGCAGCGGCACATAAGCCTCGCCGCTGCGTTGGCTGTAGAAGATGGCGTGACGATGAAAAAAAGTGCCGCGTCCGGAGTCCTGACCGGAGACGCGCACCGCAAACCCGTCCTCGATCAGGGTCGCGTAGGCCAGCGTCTCGGCGTAACTCCAGTCGATCGGCAGGGCGCCGGCCGCCATGCGCCGGCGGTTTTCGGCGACCTTGGCCACGTGCGGATGCGGATCGAAACCTTCCGGCAGGGTAGTCAGGCGCTCGGTCAGGGAACGCAAGCGATCGACCGCCACGCGTGTATCCGAGGACACGGGACATTCGCTTGCCAGATAAGGCGCCCAGTCGGCCACGGCGTGCGACGGTCCATTCTGTCCCGGTGGCAGGATGTTGGCCGCCACGGCTTCGCCCGCCTCCAGCGCCTGCCGATAAGACTGCCGTCGGTTCTCCATCGACTCTTCATTGACCACGCCCTGCTCGATCAGCCGGCGGGCGTAGCGTTCACGTGCGGTCGGCAGTTCGCGGATGCGCTGGTACATCAGCGGCTGGGTGACGGTCGGCTCGTCGGCCTCGCTGTGGCCGTGACGGCGGTAGCAGACCAGGTCCAGCACCACATCCTTGCGGAAGGTCATGCGGTAATCGATCGCCAGCTGCATGGCGAACAGCACCGCCTCCGGATCGTCACCATTGAGGTGCAGGATTGGCGCACCGACCATCTTGGCGACATCGGTGCAGTAATAGCTCGAACGCGCATCCTGGGCGATGCTGGTGGTGAAGCCGATCTGGTTGTTGATGACGATGTGCACCGTGCCCTTGGTGGAATAGCCGCGCAGTTCCGACAGGTTGAAGGTCTCCATCACCACGCCCTGGCCGGCGAAGGCGGCATCGCCGTGCAGGATCACCGACATCACCTTGCTCCCGCGGGCGTCACGCAGGCGTTCCTGACGGGCGCGCACCGATCCCTCCACCACCGGCCCGACGATTTCGAGGTGCGAGGGATTGAAGGCCAGCGCCACGTGCACCGGCCCGCCCGGTGTCTGCACGTCGCTGGAAAAACCCATGTGGTATTTGACGTCGCCCGTGCCTTCGCTTTTCACGCGCCCCTCGAATTCCTGGAACAGGTCGGCCGGGCGCTTGCCGAGAATGTTGACCAGCACGTTCAGCCGGCCGCGATGGGCCATGCCGATCACCACCTCGCGCACGCCATGGCCGCCGGCGCGCTGGATCAGCTCATCGAGCATCGAGATCAGCGCATCGCCGCCCTCCAGCGAGAAGCGCTTCTGGCCGGCGTACTTGGTGTGCAGAAAGCGCTCCAGTCCCTCGGCCGCCGTCAGCCGGTCGAGCAGGCGCTCGCGGATCTCCGCCGGATATTCCGGCCGGCCGCGCACGCCCTCGAGCGCGCTCTGCAGCCAGCGCTTCTCGGCGGTATCGGTGATGTGCATGTATTCGGCGCCGATGGAACGACAGTAGGTCTGTTGCACGATCGCGAGGATGTCGGCGAGCCGCGCGTGCCGCGGCCCGACCAGCGAACCGGTTTCGAACACCGTTTCGAGATCGGCGTCGGTCAACCCGTGATGAGACAGCGTGAGTTCGGGTACGTCTTCCGGCGCGCGCAGGCCGAGTGGGTCGAGATCGGCCACCTGGTGGCCGCGAAAACGGTAGGCGTTGATCAGCTGCAGGACCTTGACCTGCCTGTGGCCCTGCTCCTGCGGGATGACCGCGGCGGGCACGGCCGGGGCGCGGGCCAGCCCGCGGAAATGTTCGCGCACCACGGCGTGCGAAATATCATCGGCCCCGTTGGCGCGCGGCAAACCCTCGAAGTATCGGCGCCAGTCGCTGTCGATCGTGGCGGGGTCGCGCAACCACGCCTCGAACAATTGTTCGAGATAGGGGGCGTTGGCGCTGGCCAGTGTGGAGGTTGACCAGCGGGCCTCGAGGCTCTGCGGGCGGGTGGACTCTTCCATTGTCTGCCGGCCGCCGGCGCGGGTGTGCCGACGGTTCCTGATCGAACTATAGCAGTCGGCCGCCGGCGCGGACGGGGCCCCTGGACAACGCGCGGACTACGGCTTCGGACGTTGCGACCGCTCGCGGGCGGCGCGCGCGACCAGATGCTCGAGCAGCGGGAAGATTTTGTCTTCGCCGCCGGCCAGCCCCACGCTGGTCACGTAGCGGCCATCGACCACAAAACTCGGCACGCCGCCGACACCGGCCTCGCGGTTGTACTGCAAGGCGCTTTCCAGCTTGAAGCGCACGGTAAACGAGCCCCAGGCCTGGCGGAACTTCTGGGCATCGACCCCGCGGCGCGCGAGGAAATCAGCGGCGCGGTCCTCGCTGTCGAGCGTCTGGCCTTCCTTGTGGATGGCATCGAAAACCGCGCTGTGGTGCTTGTCGACCACGCCCAGTTTCTCCAGCGTGTAATAGAGACGCGCGTGCTGTACCCAGCCCTCGCGCATGCCGGGCGTGCGGCGGAAGGCGGCGTTCTGGGGCAGGCCTTTCTGCAGCCAGGCATTGAGCGCCGGCTCAATGTGGTTACAGGCCGGGCAGCCGTACCAGAAGACCTCGCGCACCTCGATGCGGCTACCGGTCTCGACCGCCTGCCGGAACGGGACCTCGTAATAGTGGCGGCCTTCCTCGAAGGCCGAGGCCGCCGGCATCGCCAGCAGTCCGGTCAGCAGGCCCATCCACACCCAACGTTGCTTCTTGAATTGCATGATCGTCGTGGCTCCTGATGATGATCTCAGTCACTTTGCACGGATACCGGTTTGCCGGCAAGTCCGGCGCTCGGGTTCGACTGACCCAGACGCTCCAGCAGGCGGGCGTGGATGCCGCCGAAGGCGCCGTTGCTCATGATCAGCACGTGATCGCCGGGCCGGGCGTCGGCGACGATGGTCTCGACGATGGTCTCGACGCGGGTATGCATCTGCCCGCGTCCGTCCAGCACCTTCAGCACCCGTTCCAGGTTCCAGGTGAGGTCCGCCGGCTTGAACAGGTGCACGCGATCGGCCAGCACCAGCGAGCTGCCGAGCACGTCGCGATGCACACCGAGCTTCATGGTGTTGGAGCGCGGTTCGAGGGCGGCGATCAGGCGCTGGGTGCCGATGCGCGCGCGCAGCGCCTCAAGCGTGGCGGCGATGGCGGTCGGGTGGTGGGCAAAATCATCGTAGACAGTCACGCCGTTGACGACCCCGCGCACCTCCAGCCGGCGCTTGGCGTTGCGGAAGGCCGCCAGCGCGGAGATCGCCAGCGCCGGTTTGACGCCGGCGGCCGCGGCCGCGGCGATGGCGGCCACGCCGTTGAGCATGTTGTGTTGACCGGGCAGCGACCAGTGGACTTCGCCGAGCGATCGTTCGCCGCGCAGGACTTCGAAGTGCGAGGCCTCGGCGTTGAGCGCGCGCACTCGCCAGTCGGCCTTGACCCCCTGGCCGTCGGCCGCGAAGGTCTCGACCGGCGTCCAGGCGCCCATGGCCAGCACCTCGGCCAGCGCCTTGTCGTGCGCGTTGACGATCAACCGGCCGCCGGCCGGCACGCTGCGCACCAGGTGATGAAACTGGCGCTGGATGGCGGCCAGGTCCGGAAAAATGTCGGCGTGATCGTATTCGAGGTTATTGAGGATGGCGATGCGCGGCCGGTAATGGACGAACTTCGAGCGCTTGTCGAAAAACGCGGTGTCGTACTCGTCGGCTTCGATCACGAACGGCCGCCCCGTGCCCAACCGCGCCGAGACGCCGAAGTTTTCCGGGATGCCACCGATCAGGAAGCCGGGGGCGAGCCCGGCCTGGTCGAGAATCCAGGCCAGCATGCTGCTGGTGGTGGTCTTGCCGTGGGTACCGGCAACCGCCAGCACCGCGCGGCCGGGAAGCACTGTGTCGGCGATCCACTGGGCGCCGGAGGTATAAGGCAGTCCATGCTCCAGCACCGCCTCGACCGAGGCGTTGCCACGCGACAGGGCGTTGCCGATCACAACCGTGTCGGGCGGCGGATCCAGCGCCGCCGGATCGTAACCCTCGCGCCAATGGATACCCTGCTCGTCGAGCTGCGTGCTCATCGGCGGATAGACATTCTGGTCGGCGCCGCTGACTGTATGGCCGAGCCCGCGGGCCAGCAGGGCGAGACTGGCCATGAAGCTGCCGGCGATACCGAGGATATGAACGTGCATGAGAGTTTCGGGCGGGGCATTGGGCCCCGGGCGCGTAGTATATGCCAGCCGCGCGCGACCACCGAGCCCGCCGCCCGTCGGGCTGTTAGAATTTTCCCATGACAGAACTTATCGCCACTCCCGCGGCACTCGCCGACCTCGCCCGCCGCCTGACCGGCGCGCCGTGGATCGCCCTCGATACCGAGTTCATGCGCGTCGATACCTACCGCGCGCGCCTGTGCCTGGTGCAGCTCGCCACCGACGATCTTGTCGCCTGCATCGACGTGCTCGCGATCGACGATCTCGCGCCGCTGTTCGCGCGCCTGCACGATCCCGCCACGCTCAAGGTGCTGCACGCCGCGCGCCAGGACCTGGAGGTTCTGCACGACCAGGACGGACGCATACCGGCGCCGTTGTTCGACACCCAGATCGCCGCCGCCCTGGCCGGCTATGCCGACCAAGTCGGTTATGCCACGCTGGTCGAGGCCGAGTGCGGCGAACGCCTGCCCAAGCTGCACACGCGCGCCGACTGGGCGCAACGGCCGCTGCCGGAAGAGATGATCCGCTACGCTGCCGACGACGTCGTTTACCTGCGTGAGGTCTATCGGCGCCTGCACGACAAACTGGAGCAACTCGGGCGTCTCGACTGGCTGCGCGAGGAATGCGCCCAGCACATCGACCCGGCCCGATATCGCAACGACCCCGAACTGGCCTACCAGCGACTGGGGGGCGGGCGCCTGCCGCTGCCGGCACAGACGCGCCTGCAGGCACTGGCGGCCTGGCGCGAACGCACCGCGATACAACACAACCGGCCGCGCGGCTGGATCGTCAAGGAT
>ERZ1292623.4015-Hain-H51-01um-R1-4015-length-12220-cov-7_pt1 | contig 12220 bp, 12 predicted proteins | sample MGYA00564398_ERZ1292623 | MGnify/ENA primary metagenome ERZ1292623 (study PRJEB36523, sample SAMEA6512633) | groundwater metagenome | collected 2019-01-07 | study: AquaDiva: Metagenomics assemblies of 32 groundwater samples | reverse complement strand
CCTGTTTGACGGAATGGCTTTATTCTACACCCTCCAATCGAAGGGTCCTGAGCGCGTCAAAAAGTGACAAAAGTGATATTAGAGCGCAGCTTCTGACGGTCACTTCTTACCCTTATTTTTAATCGCTAAGAATAGAAGTAATGCTTGATTTCAAATGACTCATGAATGTTTGCATTTCTTCCGAAGAGTAAGGATGCGTATTCCCCGGGTTTCTATGTACTTTGATATCTAGAGCCTCGACCGCCCCCACGGGGACCATAAACACGGGAGATATGGTCACGCACAGACTCTCCGGTCGGTAGTAGATATATGTCCGATATGATGGTTGCGGAACTATAACACCATTAATCGGTCGCTTTCCACTCGAACCACGTAACTCACGATTACTATCCACCTTCCTTACCTGTTCCATGGCAAAATCAGAATACACGGCAGAGTGCTTTAATAATACTTCGTCTAACGCCAGGGCTTGTTGGTTTATTGAAGGAAAACTACTCAGACGAAGTGAAATAGTGTACCCGAACGGAACCGTATCACGAATAGTCACGATGACATCCCCGGACGATAATTCAGTTATGGGCTTTAACGATTCAAGTAACAACACTTTAAATTCTTCAAACCAGGTCGCATTCTGCAGCATTTTTTGTTCAAATCTGAAACCGAATTTTGAAGGAGTCTTGTATTTGGCATCGAACCATCCTCCCATTTTGATTACATGTGTGTGTGGTAACGCTACCGAACGTGAAAGTCTTTTCTTCCGATTGCTCACGTCCACTGTCGTTTGCTCGAAAGCTACCACAGGGAATTTCTTGCCCATATTCTCTTCATCGGGCAATTGGATAAGTTCTTCAGCCTGAATACAACTCAGTATTTGTCGATAGTATTCAACTCGAACTTCGCGCTCATACGCAAAAATATTCTTCGCCGATACCTTTTGTGTGCCGTCAGATTCTCCTTTCCTAAAATCTACCACTGACGCGTCCACAGCTACAACCATTACACCTCCATATGCATAAAATGAGGATGGTTCGATGATTTCAACCATCGCTTGGCCCGGGGCTCTTTTCGAATAGATAGACGGAATTTGGACAAATCTCTCATGCAGACTCTCAGTCGTATTGATCCTTTCCGTTATTGCCGCAGCCTCGTCTAACGTGAATCGCGGGCCCTCTACCTCTGAGGTTGCCGCATGTAGGGCCATCCTTCCTCTAAGGGAGAATTTGAAATTATCGCTTTCAGACATACGTCGCAATCACTACGGGATACCAGTTATAAAAAGTGTCTGCTCGAATGTCTTAAAGATTGACCTGAGAAGTCGTTCATGGCAGGGTCCCAGTCATTACATTTCCTTAATTTTTGAAGCTTCAATAACTTGAACCACCTCGTCACCCGGGTAGTATATGTGGGTCGGTGATACCTTATACACGATGCCATCTTCTTCAGCAATAACATCTACAGCACGCAGATTTGCCGGATTAATCATCTTGTAGAGCACATCACCTTTCTTGTATTTTTCATTTAACTGCTTCTGCAATAAAATGAAACCACCGTCTTGGGCACGATATGTTTTTAGAGAATCATACAGAAATGCTTGTTTTCGCTTTTGTTCACGGTTGTAAATCAAGTTTATCAAACCGCTTGTCACAGTTTCCACGTTTTCTTTCTCGAATGAGTCATGGCTGCCACATTCAATTGCAAATGAGTCCCTATTTTGTTTGATTGCATTAATAGACAGGGTGCCGGCATACCCTCTCGATGATTCATTATGCATATTCTTGAGCTCATTAAACTCCAAACCAATAAAGTCGTTGTAATGCAAGTCTTCCTCTCTGAAAAAAATATTAAATGGCAGGCTCTTTCTTGCGGTATGTAAATCTATTACTAAGTCACATTCGTTTGCAAATTTCATAAGGTGATAGGCAATTCTTTCACCTACGCTACCATCTTGCTTCCCAGGGAAATTACGATTCCAATCTTTACCTTGATAGAGATCAAATTTGCCATTGGTACTAAAATACACTCTCTGTCTCCACGAAATTGGATTGGCGATGGGAACCAATACAACCTCACCACCAAACTCATTTTCAGTTAAAATCTTAAAGAGTCTTTCGAATATCCAAATAGTCACTTCACCGCCGTGCATACCACCCTGTATATATATCTTTCTGCCAGGGTTCCCATGTGAAATTTTGTGATAGACAATTTCTATATCTGAGCCAGAAATGTCTGTACCCACTTTGATTTTCATAATTCAAGCATCTTTTTAAGAAGCGCTGTTTTTATTGCTTCAGCTTCTGGAGTCATTCGGGGAACCGTTTCGTCGAAAACCTGCATCCCGTACCCGACTATAAATCCAAACGGAGTTAATGATGTAGCTATCTCTTCACCTTTTTTGGGTCCGTCAATCCATATAACATCTGGGTCTTTGGCCAGCACCAACTCAGTTTTTGATTTGTATTTCTTCACCGGTACAAAGTCTATCACATTACCAGCTTTTCTAATTAGCTTAAACGGTCCATTAAACTCATTTATAACCTCAAGTTTCTTATCCGATTTATTCATTAATTTTAGGTAATAACACCCCGTCTCACGTAAGGCTCGTGTATTATATCCCTCTGCACTTCCCCCTATTGCGTCAACAATTAACTGTGTACTCTCGGGATCAGCTTTCAATAGTAAATCAATATATTCTATAGGCACCCTTCCGTTAAGAAGCGCATTTAAAGTTTGAAACGGTGTCGTGCCTTGGTGTCTAGGATTGACTTCATTCACGTAAAGTTTGTCATGGGAAACTAGGCAGTCCGGTCCAAACAAGCCTATTACCTCATGTTCTTTGTATAGATACTTGCCTAATGCAGTTACAATTTTCGTATATTGCTCTAAAACGTCGGGAGGGAATGTGTGACCCCAATCATTTCCAATCCCTGCGTTACTTTTCGGATCAACCGGTTTTTTAGAAAGTGGATCTAGTAGAACAATACAACCATCGGGCTCTGTCTCGCTGGGTATAATGCACGCTGTACCATTAGCCGGATAACTGTCTATGATCTCCTTGGAAATTTTAATCTCCCGAGATTCCGAGCCCATCCCTTGCCAGTCTGTTTGAAGACGAGAATAGTCTCCCTCGCTTGTGATCTTTCTTGTTCCGCCCCCACCAGCTGATACTAAAAGTTGCGCATAAAAATTCTCACCGCCCTTCAGCCCCAAACTGTTTCTTGCATCTTGATAGCTAGTATTAGCGATCACCACGGTCTTGTTAGGGATTACGTTTTCAGGAAAAACACTGCTTATGGCTTTCTCTACAACACTAGCAAAAACTGCTTTATTTTCGAGCGCTTCAAAGGTTTTAAGGTTGGTAGGAGCGCTACAGATAATCTTACCGGGGTTTTTAATATTAGCATGCTCCTTTGACTGAGCACTCTCTATCATTTCCTCCAAAGCTTTATTAGGAAACGGCATTAACACAAAGACCTTTTTCCCTTTTGCTATCGCCTGTTTAACAAAATGGCGTAAGTTTGGGTTGGCTTGTGTAACGTAAGAATCGTACGTTGGTTGATGTTCACCAGAATTAATCATCACTCTTGCCTCACCACCTAGTGTGGCAATCGCATGAATGAGTTCCAACTTTTCTCTGAGAAAAAATTGTCCAATATATTGATCCGCAGCATTTCCCCTATGCCCAACCACCCACACCTCGTCATAATCTCTGAAAATATCTACTATTTTTTGATACAGCAACGGGCTTATCTCTTCCAGGCGTGAATTGAGCGTCTCAACTTCTTCCTCCAACACTACAAAACCTGCACCTTTCTCTTTAACACGGGGCTGAATAAGTGCATTAGATAGTTCAGCCATAGACTTATTTACAGTGATTCAGTATAAGCAAGATTGTACATTATAAATGATTTCGTTGCTTCTTTAAATACCTGTTAATTAATTGTATCGCGTCCCACCAATTTTGCTAAGTGACACCTTTACAACACTAGCAAATCGTAGCCCTGAAGGATCCTGAGCGGTCGCTCGACTTGGTTGCCAGACTTGGAATCTGAACCCCTGGGAAACCCACGGTTTTCCCATACCTTCCTCTGCGGAGAGACGAAATGCGTCTCCCCGATCACGCATAATTTCCTGGTGGAAGTTTGCGCGACCCCGCCTCGGCGCCAAGCGCCTCCGACCTTGCGAAGCTACGCCTCGCTCGCTTCTCACCCCTCCCCGTTCGAATCCGCGCCGCCAAAAAATGAGCAAGCTAATTTTTTGCGAATCTTGAACGATGTTCGAACTATTGCAATGAGTGGGGATACTAAGTTTTGCCGTCTGTTTTCGTTCGCTTTGTAAGTGCACCCTACCCCGTCGGGGATTGTTTATTTGATGTTCTTGCTATTCGCTAACTTCTTTTGCACCGCACCAACAAACAAGCGATACGCCAAGCGATCTTCCTTGGCGTAGTTTATTGGTGTGCCGATGTGTTGCTTGCAGGAAAGACAGACGAGTGGCGGGGTCTTTCTCAGGCTCCCCCGCTCAAGGCCGGAGTACGTTTTCGAGTCGTAGATGCGATCGAGATACATCCTCTTGATGATTCCGGGTCCGTCCTTTTGATAGTAAAAAAGATGCGTATTGCACTTGGAGCAACGAATGTCGAACAGGCGCGAGTACCCGCCGCGTGCTTTCTTATATTTATCGTTCTTAAAAACAGACTTAGCCATATGTAGATAATATCAAAAGAATGGACCCCGTGCTGTGTGCCGGGGTCCGCAGTCAACAATCTTCGCCGATTGCCGAAAGGTATCGTTTGTAGATTTTCTCGGCAACCGCTTCAGATGAACTTGTCGGATTCGTCACGCGATAGTCGATGAGATGATCGTACTCTCCGCGTTTAAGCCGTTTCAGTTCATCGGTGCCGGCTTTTAGTCGAGTTTGATCGGTATCCCTGCTGTCTTCCTCCAATCTCTCCCGGAGCACCTTGAGACTGGGCGGTCGAACATACACCCTGAAAAGCCGACCAGGGAAATGTTCTTGCATCACGTCGAGCCGATCGATCGGCCAGTCGAGCAACGGAAACTCATTCCGCTTGAATGCCCGTTCGATCCTCTCTTTCGGCGTTGCGTACCGGATTCCGTAGAGATGATTTACGACGAGAATCTTTCCGTCGGCAACCAACTTGTCCAGTTTCTTGTTGCTCACATACACCTTGTCAGCTTCACTCGCCCTGAGTTTTCGAGTGATGTATGGGGAGATGTACACAAAGTGTGTGTCCATCTCCCTTAGTTTCTTGATGATCGTCGTCTTCCCGACACCGGACGGTCCGAGAAGCAGAAGGAACTTCGTTGTCATGCTATCTTCTCTCCCGATTCAACATCTCCTTGAGGGAGATCGTCGCTTCGACGATCTTATCTCGCCAGCCCTTCTCGTCCGGCTCATACGGATACAAGATACCGCGAGACGAATTGACGAACACACCTCGTTTCTTGCTGTCGAGCAATTGCCGGAAGTGTTTGAGATTCCCGCCTTGCACACCGAATCCCGCAAAGAGAACCGGCATGTTGTCGGGCATGGCCTTTCGCACTTCGCTCATGTCGATATCCACAGTCGCGGAGAGGACCGGAATAAGGTTTGAAGCCGTATTCCACCTCTCCACGACCAAATCGAGCGTGTGGCGCCATAACGGCCGACCGTCCGCGAGGATTGCGTCCTGCACGATGGCCGCACCGATGTTGCTCGTTCGCACAAGCACAATACCTGCTTTGTGCTTTAGCCTGGCAAACGGCATCACTACTTCATCGCCCATATACGGGTTCACGACAACGCCGTCAGCACCGAGTTTGTGCAGGATGTTGCGCAGATATGCCTCCATCGTATTGTCGATGTCGCCAACTTTTGCGTCTACGAACACGGGTACGTCTGGGAACCGTTCGTGCGCATAGCCGATTGTGTCCTCCAAAAGAGTGTGTCCTTTCGGAAAGACGTCGAAGAACGCTTTCTGGATTTTGTAGGCGCAGACATGGTTCCCCGTGAGGTTTATGGCCTCACGGAGGAACCGCTGCACCTTCGCTTCGTCAGACATGCGACGTTTGACGATCTCTCGCGGCATCTTGGCGATGTCGGGGTCGAGCCCACAACACGCCAAGCTGTTATTGCGAATCATCGCCTTTCTGAGAAGTGTCAGTGCCTTTGTCATTTTGCTCGTCTCCTTTTTGAGCATCGTCTACAAGTGGCTCTTCCGCAGACGGTTCTTGCGCTGCGGACTCGTCAGGTTTCGGCATGAGACCTATATGGCCCATGTGCTCCTGCTTCGCGTACAAGTGATGGCTCGTATGCTCCGTGGCGGGAATTACAACGGGTGTGTATCCCTCCACTGAGTAGCCATTCTCGTCGAAGACCTTCGCCTTATGCGGATTGTTGGTGGCGAGGTTGATTTTCATGCTCGTTGGAACCCCGAAGTACTTGAGAATTCCGATCACGCCTCCGTAGGTACGGATATCGATGACGCCGTTCGGCGCGACGGCATGCGCCGCCTCGAACGTGTTCATCTTCAGAAGCGTCTGTAACCGTAACGTCGCCAATTTGAACGGAAGGCCGAATCCCCGTCCGTCTTGTCGAGGGATGTTGATGACCATACCCTCTCCTGCCTCCGCAATCGTTTTCATCGCGAGCGCAAGCTGTTCTCGGCATTCGCATGTGATGTCGCAGAAAAGCTGTCCGGTCTCGCAGCCGGAATCAACTCGTATGAGGAGCATCTCCGGCTTCGTAAAGATCGGCATAAGCTGATCATTAAGCGTGCCTCGGAAGATAACCGAGTACTTCTCCCATTGATCATCGATCGCGAAATCGAAGTGGTGGAAAAAGCCGTCGCTTGTGAAAAGAACACCGACACCCTTTCTGGTGACGATAAACCACCGCGTGACGCCGTTTTCGGTTACGTGTACTTGCTTGCCTTTCGGGATCATCGATTCCTTGGCGAGAGCGATTTCTCGCTCTATCTTGGCGACAGTTTTGCCTGTACGGTCGGCGATTGCTTGTAGATCAAGTTCCATCTCCGTCTCCTATGCATTTCTCTTGGTGTACGCGCCTTTTCGAAGCCGGAACGCCAGCCGGTCGTCGATATACCGGAAAGGCGTGCCGATGACTGCTTTGCAATTCGGACATTCGAGGTTGTCGAGATCACCCGGCTCTTTGATCGCTTGATCATGCTGCAACCGTTCGAGCTTGGGCGGTGCGATGATGCGATTGAGATAGCACCTCAAAAGCTGGCCTCTGCCGTCTTTTTGATACTTGAGCACGAAGGCCTCACAAGCGGCACAGTGGATGTCGAGCATCCTCGCTATGCCTCCGCGAGCCCTGAAGTATTTGTCCTTTTTCACGTCTCGTTTCCTTCTTCTTGAGTCAAGGAACTCATTCAGTCCCGCTTGACACTACTTCTAGGAGAGTGCCTGGTCAAGCGTCCTACAAATGTTCTAATGCGCTGTAAAAAGCCCTTGAGTTCGAACGTCCAATATCCTTGTAAAAATCCACCGCGTAAACTATGGGAAAAATCACGTGTTGCCGGACTTGGAATCTCACTGCTCAGTTTACTTCGTAAACTTGCGCTTTCGAAACCCTCGGTTTCGAATAACTTCCAACACGGAGGGGACCCGGCGGCTCCCCCTCCGACCCACCCCCCGTTCGAATCCGCGCCAGCAAAAAATGAACAAGCTAATTTTTTTGCCGGACTTGGATTCGAACCAAGATTACCAGATTCAGAGTCTGGGTGCCTACCATTAGCAGATCCGGCAGCTATTTGCTTTACCGGCTCATTCTACACATTTTTGCTCTCCCCTCAATCTGGCGCGGACACGAAAAATGCGCCACAATAAAGGGCATGATACCGAATCTGCGCGCCTTCTTCTCGTTCTTATGGTTCGCATCCACGGGATGTCTTTTTGCGAGCACCCTTGCTTTCGTACTCACCTGGGGTGGTTATTCTGACTATCTCCTGTGGTCCGCTGTCGCGTGGGGCATCTCTACTCTTGGTGTTATTGCGACGTCGCTCGGCTGATAGTCGCGACGACCGCACAGTGGTCACTGACTCCACTGATGAGCGCAACGTTCGAGACCATATACTCCGGCGTCGTAAAAAGACCATCGACCATAAGTTGCAGAGGGCCGGCACGGTGGAGATTACCATCGATGCTCGTTATGTAGTGCGCGGGAATGTTATCTGTGTAGCGTGCCGCGAGCGTGCCGAATATCTCGCCCCCGCGCGGCGCGTTGAAATCGCCACAAAGAATAAAGTCCCCAAACCCATCCAGAATATGCAGTAGATGTTGCATGTTGGTGCGCTGAAGATTAGTTGCTTGCCCGCCTGACGACCATGTGAAATGTGTCGTCGCAAAACGATAGCGCACATCATCGTGCGTCACCTCGCACGAAAGCACGAAACGATGAGGGTTGTTGTAGGTTGCCGGCTCATAGTGGCTGGAATCCGGAAGTGCTTCGGATTGTTTGTGATAATAATTGGTCTGCACGTTCTCGAGAGGCCGGAGCGAAAAGATGCCGAGACCGAGAACGTGATGCTTCCCTTCGGCAAACTCGCGGGTCATTGGGACGAAGATATGGTGCGCAGCACCGACCGCCTCTGCAAAACGCGGCACATCGGGCTCACAAACTTCCTGGATGCAAGCAATGTCCGGCGCTTCGCGCTCCAAAAACGGCACAACGCGCTCCAGGTGATTCGCCCGTTCAACATTCACCGAAACGAGCTTGAGCGCCCGTTGCATGCTACTTTTCGAGCGCTGCTTTCACGAATGCCGTGAAGAGCGGATGTGGAGAAAGAGGGCGTGCGCGAAATTCGGGATGGAATTGTGTGCCGAGCATGAACGGATGTACGTCCTTGGAAAGTTCGGCGATCTCCATAAGATGCCTGTCTGGCGACGTGCCCGAGAAAATGAGGCCCGCCGCTTCAAGGCGCTCGACGTAATCGGGATTCACTTCATACCGATGGCGATGCCGCTCCGAAACTCCCTCTTTACCATACGCTTTCTGTGCGATCGTGCCGGGCTTGAGTCGCGCGGGATATGCGCCAAGACGCATCGTGCCACCATAATCTTTCTTCTCCATTTTCTCGATCTGTTCCGGCAATATCATGATGATGGGGTGCTTGGTCTTCGGGTCGATCTCGGTCGTGTGCGCTCCTGCAAGCCTCGCGACATTGCGCGCAAATTCAACTGTCATCAACTGCATCCCATAGCAGAGGCCGAAATACGGAATGTTGTTCTCGCGCGCGAACTTAATCGCCGCGATCTTCCCTTCGATCCCCGTCTCCCCAAATCCACCCGGAACGATAACACCCTGATATTGTGTGAGTTCCTTCACCCGCGCCGGGTCCTTCTGGTACTCTTTCGCGTTCAGCCAATGGATCTCCGGCGTCACACCAAGAGCATACGCAGAGAATTTGATGGCTTCGATGACCGAGAGATAGGCGTCGGAAAGCACAAAATCGCCCGTATCAAAATACTTTCCGACGATGCCGATCTTCACTTTCTCGCGCCCATTGTGCGCATGCTCCGCGAACTTCTTCCACTCGTTCATGTCGGACTCCTGCTTCCCGCGCTTCCCCAACGCTTTTAACAAGATATCGGAGAGATGGTCGCGTTCAAAATTCAAAGGCACGTCATAAATGGAGTCTACATCCGGCGCGGAGATAATGTGATCCGCGCGCACGTTGCACCAGATCGCGAGTTTCTCTTTGCGTCGTTGGTCCATCGCAACATCTGAGCGCGCGATGAGAATATCCGGCTGCACACCATATGAGTTGAGCATACGCACGGCGCTTTGTGTCGGCTTTGTTTTCATTTCCCCGATCGTGTGCGGGACCGGCAGATAGGAAACCATGATGAACACCACGTCCTCGGGACGCTCAAGGTGAATAACGCGCGCCGCCTCGATAAAGAGCGCATTCTGGAAATCGCCAATGGTGCCGCCAATTTCCACTACAGAAACATCGGACTTCGACACCTCGGCGGCGCGCTTAAGCCGACCGATGATCTCATCGCGCACATGAGGGATTGCCTCCACAAATTTTCCTCCATATCCAAGCGCGCGCTCACGCTCAATGACCGATTTATACACCATGCCGCCGGTCATGTAGTCATCCGGCCCCAAATCGCGATTGAGGAAGCGCTCATAATTCCCCATGTCCTGGTCCGTCTCTAGGCCGCTATCCAATACAAAGACTTCCCCGTGTTCGGTGGGGTTCATGGTACCTGCGTCCACATTAAGATACGGGTCGATCTTCATCAGGTTGACCGAGAGTCCACGCGCGGCGAGTATCTTCCCGATACTCACCGAAGCGATCCCCTTACCGACTCCTGACATCACTCCGCCGATGACGAAGATGTACTTGTGGCCACCTGTGCGCGCGCGACGTACCATAGCAAGAATAGCTTTTAGCTTACAGCTTTCAGGAAACCGAACTTTGACATACGGATGTTAATAACTTTTCTGCACGCTGAAAGCTACCACCTGAAAGCTGCCCTAGGTGTGCAAGTAGCGCCGAACCGCAAGAAAACTTGAAATGGCGCCAAGAGCGACGCCAGAGCTCATAATCGTGAGGAAGAAGAACCCAAAAGAGCCAGTGTAGTAGTCGAGGACATTGAAGGTTCCGAAAAACGCTTCCGACCCGGGGCCTAGCCATATGACAAGTGGATAGAGGATGACAAGTACGATAACCCCGGAAATGAGGCCGTAGAGGATGCCGGCGACCACGAAGGGCCCGCGCACATACCAGTGCCCCGCCCCGACGAGATTCATGACGCCGATCTCATCGCGCGCGGTGTAGATGGCGAGACGGATGGTATTGAAAGCGATGAGGATCGATGCCGCGGCAAGAAAGACGGCCGCAGCGATCGCGACTGTGCGCGAGGTCTCGATGATATTCGTCAAGCGGTCGATCGCGGTCTTGTTCTGGTAGAAATTCACCTTACTGATGCCGGCGCCGTCGGGAGATGCCTGCTCCGCTTCGAGGAATTTCGCTATCGCTTCATACTGTGAGGTCTCTTTCGCGCGGATGGCGATCGAAGCGCCGAGAGGGTTGTCGGAGAGCTGGTCCAATGCTTGGATCGTCGTTTGTTCATTCTTGTGCCGCTCGCGGAATTCGGCAAGCGCCGCTTCCCGCGAGGTGTACGCGACCGACGCGACTTCCGGCAGCCGCTCAAGCGCACTCTTCACTCCCGTCACCTGCTCCTCGCTCGCCGTCGGCGTGAAATACACGTTCACGTCGACTTTGTCGGTGAGTTGCTTCAAGGTCGCGTCCAACGCCGCGCCTGACATGAGGAGCCCTGCGAAGACGAAGAGCGTGATGATCATAATGAAGACCGCTGCCAAAGAAACGAATCCGTTGCGCAGAAACCCGACAAAACCATAGCGTGCGACCCGCTTCGTAGTGACCCAGAAGCTCATAAGACGTATTTCCCTTCCTTATCGTCACGGATAATATGGCCTTCTTCCAAGGTCACGACGCGGCGACCCATCGCATCAACGACGCCCTTGTTGTGCGTCGTGAGGATGACCGTCGTCCCCAGATTGTTGATCTTTTTCAATATCTCCACTACGTCGTGCGTGTTGATAGGGTCGAGATTCCCCGTCGGCTCATCGGCGATCAAGACATCGGGCTGATTCACGATCGCACGCGCGATAGCGACTCGCTGCTGCTCGCCACCGGAGAGCTCTTTGGGGAAATTCCACATCTTCTCCGAAAGCCCCACAAGGTCCAAGACATGCGGCACGTCGGCCTTGATGTCTTCATCGTCTTTCCCCGCCACTTCCATTGCGAACGCGATGTTCTCGTACACGTTCTTCGTGGGAAGAAGCCGGAAGTCCTGGAAGATGGTGCCGATGTTCCGTCGCAATTCCAAGAGTTCCCGCTCGGAAAGGCCCGCGATCTCACGCGAGCCGAAGTAAACACTGCCTTCCGTTGGGAATATTTCCGCAAAGAGCATCTTAAGGAGCGTCGTCTTCCCCGCGCCAGAGTGCCCGACGATGGAGACAAGCTCTCCCGGATCGATCGAGAGCGTAATATCCTCAACAGCGGGCGGCCCGCCGTTGTAGAGCTTGGTCACACGGTCGAAGTAAATCATGACGAGATAGGCGCAGCGGGATACATCCGTCTCAGGAAAAGCAGAAGCCTATGCTGTTCATTATAACTCCGTCTGCGCATTGTCAAAACAAGCACATGAAGATGCGGCGG
>ERZ1292623.2764-Hain-H51-01um-R1-2764-length-15413-cov-6_pt1 | contig 12221 bp, 12 predicted proteins | sample MGYA00564398_ERZ1292623 | MGnify/ENA primary metagenome ERZ1292623 (study PRJEB36523, sample SAMEA6512633) | groundwater metagenome | collected 2019-01-07 | study: AquaDiva: Metagenomics assemblies of 32 groundwater samples | reverse complement strand
GCAAAAATATATTTTAAGCGCTCCTGACGGGGAATATGGAGTGGAGGTTGTTGTTGGCGGAAAAAGCAGCATGAATGAAAATGTTCTTCTCACTGGAAAAGCAGTGGATATCCGGGAAAGCGGAATAAGCCTTGAAAACAACACGATAATATGGATTATTGTCATCCTTATTCTTGGATTTTTTGGGGTAAAATTATTTAAAAGATGGCATAATAAAAGTTTCTTTGGATATCCTCCATCTGGAAAAAGCAGCGGGGGAAATAAAAAAGAAATTGTCCAGTTGAAAAAAAGTTCTGTAATAACAAGAAATAAGGCTGAATTGGAGATGTCAATAAAAGGAGACCAGCAAGATGTGAATGTTGTGTGCCTAAAAGTAAAAAACATAGACAAATTAAAAGAAAGCAAAACAAACTATGAGGAAGTGCTTCAAAATATAGTCAATATGGCAGAGGAGCAAAAGGCGTATATTCACGGGGCTCAGGAAAATATATTTTTTATATATGCCCCAACAAAGACGAAAACATTCAGAAATGAGAGGGCGGCAGTAGACACGGCGCAGAAAATAGAGCAGATAATCAGTTCATACAATAAGCTTGCAAAAGAAAAGATATTATTCGGGGTGTCTGTAAATCAGGGAACAATAGTTGCAAGCTCAGAAGGAAACACGCTAAAGTTCATGAGCCTGGGCACATTGATGAACAGCTCAAAGAAATTGGCTTCCCTGTCAGAGGGAGAGGCATTGTTGAGTGAAAAGATGAGGGACAAAATCGGCTCAGAGATAAAAACTCAGAAAAAAGAAGTGGCGGGAACAGTTGCATACACCATACGAGAGATAAGAGATGATGCGAAGTCCCAGGAGTTCATAAGAAGATTTCTTGACAGAATGGAAAAATAAAATTTTATAATTTTAACAGATAAGTCAGGTAAGATAATCCAAAAATTAGGAAAGAAATGTGTTCTGTCCATGCTCCAAAAAAATACACTGGCTTGACTGTTGAACTATCTAATATTGTTGGAATTCCTTCCACCTCGTGTTTTTTTGCAAAATATAATCCTAAAACAGGCCAGAATTGCGCTCCATCAGGTCTTCCACGATAATCAGCGGTTATTTCATTTGCTGCTATTTTTTCTAGTGCTTTCATCTTTGTTCTTCTTTTTAGCTTCAGTATCAGTTTCTTTTTTTGAATCAAACCTTGAGAAAAACTCATTTATTTTTAATCCAATCGCAAAAAACTTAAGGATTATTCCTAAAACAAGAACCGCTATTCCAATTATAAGCATTATCAAAAACACCCTGTATGACTGGGTGAATATCAAAGTGAAAAATTTGAGATATTTATCCAAATTGATTGGAGAAGTTGATGCAATATTGATTAACCATATTGCCAATGATTCAAGCTTAGCAAATAAAAGAGAGGATAATATTATAAGTGAGCCGGCCACGAGCGGCAGATTTGTCTTTTTCCCTATTAGGACAAACATGAAAGCCAGCAAGACCGCCAGTGCTAAAAGCGAATAATAAAACTTGCCACTCCAGTAATTCTTTGAATGCTCTGAAACAAGGAAAAATGGAATTGAATCTTCTTGCAGGCAGTCAAAGAAATTGCAATTATACTCTTTGTAATAATATTCATAAAATAAATTATCCACTGCGGAATCAATCGCATTTTGTGTTCCGTTAGTGATTGCCGAGCATGGAACCGTGAATGTGTAATTTTTCTCGCTAAACACATATTCCAATTCCTGCGAGGAATTGGCGCAGAATTTCTGCATTAAAGGATACTTTTCTTCTTCTATGAACGATGTTATGTTAATCTGCTCGTTTAATGCCTGCTTTACAACAGGGATTAATTCCTGCTTGAGATTCTGATAGTCAAGGGAAGATGTGGCAACAAACAGGGAATTTGCCAATAAAAGGGATATAAAAAATAAAACTGAAAAGATAACAAATAACCCCCCTCTTACGAAGCCCATGATATAGATTGAAAAATTAAATTTATAAACTTATGGACAAGGGCATCAAATAAAAACCTTTATTAAGTTTCTGATTTTTTAGTTTACATGGAGAAAAAAGAGGAAATCGTCTTGGCGAAGCCGATTTGGAGAAAAAAGAGATGATAAATGACAAAATCGATTTTATCAAATGGTTCTCGGAATTAAATAGGGACTCTGGAAATATTGCTGGAGGAAAAGGCGCAAATCTTGCGGAAATTTATAATCTTCATGTAGATGTTCCGCCTGGATTTGTTGTGACAGCGCAGGCATACAGTTATTTCATAAGAAAGGCGGGGCTTGACAAAAAAATAAAGGATTCTCTGAAAAAAATAAATTATGAGGACACTGCGCAGCTCGACAAAATAACCATGGAAATAAGGAATTTGATTGTTAATTCCGCAGTCCCAAAAGAAATGGAAGAGGAAATAATAGAGGCTTATGATGCTCTCGGAACAGAAGAGCCTGATTTCAAATTCGGGGATGTTTCAAAGCTTCTGAAAAGTTCAAGCGAGCCGCTCTTCGTTGCCGTCAGAAGCAGCGCAACAACAGAAGATTTGGCAGAGGCAAGCTTTGCGGGACAGCAGGATTCATTTATGAATATAAAAGGAAACAAAGAGCTGATAGAACACATAAAAAAATGCTTTGCTTCTCTTTTCACATCAAGGGCAACCTACTACAGAAACAAAAAAGGATTCAAGCATGAGGATGCGAAGCTTGCAGTTGTTATCCAGAAAATGGTTGATTCTGACAAATCAGGAGTTATATTTTCCAAAGATCCAAGCTATAAAAAAGATAATGTCATTATAGAGGCTGTATGGGGGCTTGGAGAAGGAATAGTATCAGGGCAAATTACTCCGGACAGATATATTGTATCCGCCAGTCTTGAAATTCTGGATAAATTTATAGCTGAGAAAAAAACAGCAATAACGAGGGATTCCTCGGGAAAACAGGAAGTCGTAAATCTAAAAGAACAAAGGGCAAATGCGCAGGTTCTCAATGAAAGGGAAATAAAAAAACTTGCGGAAATAGCATTGAAGCTTGAATCTCACTATAAAAAACCGCAGGACATAGAATTTGCAATAGAGCATGAGGAAATATACATAGTCCAGACAAGGCCCATAACTACAATTGAAAAAAGAAGCGAAGAGACAAAAGAAGAGATTAAAGGGGAAGTTATATTGACGGGGCTTGGAGCCTCCCCCGGAATAGCTTCTGGAAGAATAAGAATAATCTATGACCTTAAAGATCTCTCAAGAATGAAAACGGGAGAAATACTTGTCACAAAGATGACAAATCCCGACATGGTTGTGAGCATGCAGAAATCAGCCGCAATTGTCACAGATGACGGAGGGCTTACAGCTCACGCCGCAATTGTCTCCAGGGAGATGGGAATCCCTGCTGTCGTCGGAACCATTAACGCAACAACAAAACTCAAGGAAGGGGAGATTATAACCGTCGATGGGACAAGCGGAAAGATATACAAGGGAAAAATTTCAGAGGATATTAAGAAAGAGATAATGCCTGTGACTGCAAAAACAAAAACAGAGATAAAAATAATGGTTGACCTGCCCAGCTTTGCTGGAAGGGCTGCAAAAACAAGAATAAAAAAAGTGGGGCTAACGAGAATAGAGGGGATAATAGCTGAATCAGGAAAACATCCTTATTATTTTCTTGAGAAGGGAAAAATCAAGGATTATGAAAACATAATATTCAGAGGCATAAAAGGAATTGCGGATTTTTTTGAGGAAGTATGGGTAAGGACATCTGATATAAGAAGCGATGAGTTCAAAAATCTGGAAGGGGCTCCAAAAGATGTCGAGGCAAATCCGATGCTCGGAATGCACGGAATAAGATATGGGCTAAAAAATCCGGAAATATTGAGGGCGGAATTAAAAGCGCTTAAAAGAGTAGCAGACAATGGCAAGAAGATAGGAGTGATGATGCCGCAGATAATAAGCGTGGATGAGCTGAAAGAAGTGAAAAAAATTCTTGATGAGATAAATTTCAACAAGGCAAAGGTTGGAATAATGATAGAAACACCTGCTGCCGTGCAAATGATAAAAGAGTTCTGCCTTGAGGGAATGAACTTCATATCTTTTGGAACAAATGATCTTACCCAATATATGCTTGCAGTAGACAGGGGAAACCGAAGTGTTCAGCATCTGTATAATGAGATGCATCCCGCGGTGTTGTATCAGCTTGCATATGTGATAAGAGTGTGCAAAAGAAACCATGTTGAGACAAGCATATGCGGACAGGCAGGAAGCAAAAAAGAGATGGTCAAATTTCTGGTTGAAAATGGAATAGACAGCATAAGCGTAAATGCAGACGCCGCTAATGAAATATCCTTGTATGTGGCTGAAATAGAAAAGGAAATGATTAAAGGAACAGATGAGGAGCCGAGAAAATATCAGCCAGAAAAAGAAAACAAAGAAGAATATTTTCCAAAAATAAGAGGGGCAAAAAATATGAAAAAAGAAGATTATTCAAAGATGGCTGATTTAGGAGAAGTTAACGAAGATAGAATAGAGGAGGATATAAAAGCGATAGAGGAGGAAAAGCGGGAATATATTGAAAAAGAAGGCGATGATGCTGAATTGAATGAAGAAAACGAGGAAGAAGCAAAGCCGGAAGAAACTCGTCACGGCGATGCCGAGCCAGGGAAAGACGAAGTGCTGGACATATTTTAAGAATTGAACTAATTAAATTTATAAACAAAAAAACACTGCATATAATATGGTTAAAAAATCCAAAGGCAATGCAAAAAGAGCGCAAAGGATTTCCCAGCCTGTTTCCAGGAGCACAGGACAGACTAATATTGATAAGGCGCTGATAGAAAATTTTGTGTCTACGCAAAGGGTAATGGTTAACCTTTCTGGAAAGCTGGATAATCTTGCAAATCAAATATCAAAACTTCTTGAATTATTTGAGATATCAGCCAAAGCTCTTGCTGAAAAAAATTTCCAAATAGCGGGAGACCGAATGAGTGAAAAAGTAGCGGGAAAAATTGACACTCTTCTCGACCAGAATAAAATAATAGCAAGGGGGCTTATGCTTGTGCATGAATTAAACGCAAAACAGGAAGCGCCTAGGGAATACCCTTCGGGTCCAAGGCCAATAGCAAATGAAGGAATTGAAGGTTATCAAAAGTCAATAGGAAGCGAAGAAAATACTAGCAATTTTGAAAGTCCTGTCCCTTCTGAGGACAAAAAATTCAGAAAGCTGCCAAGGGGATAATATGCTAAATGATATATCAAAAGAAAGCAAGGCCTTAATTCTTCTTGAATTTACAAAAAATCTTCTGATGCATTCTGGCTATGGGGAACTGGCAGAACTAAAGAAAATAATAAGAGAGGAGGAAAAAGACCAGAAAAAAACCGGCACGGCAAACAAGGAATTTATAAAAGAGATAATAAGGGAAAAAGAGGTAAAAAAACAGGAGATCTCGGCAGAGATTGGAAAAGAGCTTGAAGTAAGAGAAATAATTCCTGTGAGAGTGCGTCCCAGTGTACTGAAGATTCCTGAGCCAAAACTTCCAATCGGGCTCCAATATCTTAAGCCGACGCCTTCTCCAATTGAGATAGGCCTGGGCAAACTAAACCCTTTCATTAAAGACCCTGTCGTGAGAAGAATAGAATGCAATGGTCCTGGAGAGAGAATTGTGGTTATGGTGCCTCTGGAAAAATATGCAGATATAATTCTAAACAAGGAAGAAATAGATGAAATCATAAAAACTTTTGAGCGGCAGTCAAAAATTCCAGTAACAGAAGGAATTTACAGGGTTGTTGTGGGAAAACTTATTTTTTCAGCAATAGTCTCAGATGTCATAGGCTCAAAGTTCGTTATAAACAAGATGAATTATGCTCCTGTATTCAGATAAATGTATCCATGATATTATCCCCCAATGGAGGAATTATCAAGATAAACCGTGTTTTTCTGTTCCTCTGATTTTTCATTGCTAATTCTCTGCGCCAAATCTTTCAGCCATTTCATTTTGTCAATTGACATCTGATAATCCAAATCCTGCTGCGCCAAATGAGAATCATACGAATACCCGACCCACTGGTTTCCAAATTCATACCTTCCAACCATCCTTTCATTGATTGCCTCGGGCTGTGTCGTTTGGAGCTGCGTGTCTGCACCATATTTGCCTGCAAGAAGTGCTTTTTCCTCCTCGGTCAGGATTAGGCTGACGGTTTCAGCCGTTATAATCTGCAAGCCGGGTGAAATTTGGGATGAATTTTCAATGGTCTGGTTCTGCTCTATTGTGACATTCAGAGTTGTTGAGTTTGTAGTGTTTGTCAGATTGCTTGCCATGACACCTGAAGCCAAAACAATGCTATTTGATATTATTTCCCTGTTTTCATAAACTATCCTTGCAATCAATTCCCCGTCATTCAAAACGAGCCCAAGGGAGGATAAATTAATATTGAGAATTTCCGCGCCGCTTCCTGAAAATCCCCGGCCGAATCCTTTTTCAATTTTGGAGTAGGAAGTTTTGACAATTGCCCGGTTTCCCTCTGTGTTTATTTGAATGCTATCATCAGAAATAACAATGCCTGAAACAGAAACGCTTCCGGATTTCAATCCTATGCTCTCCCCATCAGCAAGAACATATTCAAAGGGATTATCCAAAGATGCCTGTCCATTTATCTCTCCGTTTTCTGATACTGCTTTTCCAGTCAGGGTCAATCCCAAAAATAAATTATAAATTCGCGTGAAAAACCCTGTTAGGGAGTTGGTAGTTTCTGGTGTTTCAGACGGAAGGGAAGTTTCGGCAGTTCCAGCAGTCTCTGCACTTTCAACAGTTTCATCGGGGGATGATGGGGAATTATCAATCACTGTTTCATTAACAGCTTCTTTTGCATTATCAACAATTTCGGGGGTTGTTGAATTGTTAATAGTTTCATTGAAGATTGTTTCATTGGAAATAGTTTCATTGGAAATAGTTCCGGTGAGAATTGTTTCGCTTGAGGCATTTGATGTTCCCGCGCTGTTATCCGAACCAGTTAAATTATCTGATAGGGAATATATATTCAGTGTGAATGCAACATCTGGATAAACCTGCCTCTCACCTTCCATCCCGTATCCCTCTCCATTTCCTGAAAGGGAAACTCCATCAACATAAAAATCACCTTGCGTTGGTTGATTTGAAACAACGTTTTTTAAGTCATATTCATAACTCTGTCCTGAATTTTCCAAAATCAATTTTGAGTTTGCAGGCAGCAGCTCTCCCTGACTTAAAGAAAGGGCAACATTTCCCAAAATGGGTTGATTTGCAGTATAATTTGCATCTGTGCCCAAAACGGCATATCCGGTCAATCCGCCGAAATCAAAAGTTGAAAGAAAATATGCCAGAAACAAAACAAAAACAGAGGATACAAAAATCCATGCGAATTTCTTTATATTCAGCGTTTTTCCAGAACCATGATATTGGGAAACAACTTTTCCATCCACTCTCTTGCTCTCGTATACATAGGGACCGTAAAGCTTGCCGCCTCTTTTTATATACTTCTTGTATGTCATCTAATCTCTGGTGTAAGTAACTAATTCCTCACCTTTCTTTTAATTAAATATACAAAATTAAAGTTCTATTTAAAGGTTTTTATTTGTTCTGTATTTCTGTTGGTTTGAATCTAAGAACTTTTCAAAAGTTCTTATTGTAGGGTAACTAAGAGGCAAGACAAGAAGCATATGTCGGCCATAATTGAAATGCATCATTGGCTAACACGCTTGTCTGGGTTGCCTGTAATCTAATTATAACTTTTGTTTGTGGAAGTTGTGGCAATATATAATCATCAACCAACAAGCATTCGCTTTCCTGGCTCGGAGCAAGGAATTTCGCATAATATCCTGAATAAACATTATCTGTTGGCAGGTCAGAACTATCAAAATAAACAGCTACTCCTTCTGGCCACACAGAATAAACTACTCCATTAATTGATGTTAATGCCTGACATTGATTTGCCGTGCATTGCTGAAGGTCGGTGCATCCGCCCATTGCCAAATCACAATCAACAAATTGCCCGCATATATTTTGAACCATTCCACAGACAGCTCCCTCATCGCTGCATATCTGTGCGTCAGTCCTTGGTTCAGCGCATCCAGGAGGCACACACATTCCATTCACGCATGTGTCCGGGCTTGTGCACTCGGGCACGCAAGTTCCTCCACCGATTGTGCAATCTGCAGGGCAATTTGCTAAAGTTTCTCCAGATTCACATTGATTATTTCCACAAACAGGCGCTCCATTACCGCCTGGAGAACCTCCTCCGCTAAATGTATAAATATCGGTAACATCTCCCAAGACCTCCTCTCCATTTCTTAAGAAAAGAGGAGCAATGGATGCTGTTTTTATATTGCCAGGACTTAAAGTTGCAGGTGTCACTGTAAATGTTTTTGCCTGCAGTTCTGTCAAACCAACTGATTGTGTGAAATCCTCGCTGTTTAAACCATCGCTTAATATAAACTTCATTCCAGCCATATTGCCGGGCCCTGCAACTCTTTTTACCGTGAGAATTACATCATTTCCGCTTACAGATGCCTGAAGAAAATTAACATCAACTGAAAATTGCTCCAAACCTACTTGCTCAGAACCCTCTGAAAGTATATTGCTTACAACAGCCCATACAATGCCAATTGCAACAAGAACAAGAAGAATGATTATAAGCGTCGTTACAACTTCTGAAAGCCCCTTACGATTCATAATAAAGATAAGAAAAAGAACTTTATAAATATTATTTATAACCTTTCAGATTATAAATTTAACCTTATGCTTACTGTGGTCGCTGAGGGGGTGTATATGGAACCAAAATCAATGTCTGATTCTCTCCAACAGGAATCTGGACATATCCATATTGCTGAATCTGCGCTAAAATGGTAGTCACAGCAATCTGCACTCCCTCTGTCTGTATTTGAACAACATATCCCTGAATTGCTGGCTGTATTGCAAAAGAATACAGGACGAATGCTCCAAGAGCAATCACCAATACAACAAGGATAGCTATTACAAGTTTTGATCTATCTGTCATCGAAAAATTAAATAACCCTTATTTAAAAACTTTGTGTTGATTGAATTTAGCATATCTTTTAATGTTTCGAAACAAATAAAAACAATTCTTTGTTGATTAAATTATGAAAAAAGAAGTGATAGTCATAAGCCTTGGCGGAAGCCTTATAATTCCTAATGAGGTTGACGAGGTTTTTTTGAGCAGATTCAGAAAGATAATAATAAAAAATACCAGAAGGTACAAATTCATAATTGTATGCGGCGGAGGAAGCATCGCCAGGAAATACATAAATGCTCTGAAAAAATCAGGAATAGGAAATGATCTTCAGAGTTTCGCAGGAATAGCTGCGACAAGGACAAACGCGAGATTCATGAGTTATTTCTTCAGGTACAATCAGCATATGGGAATCCCCCATCAAATAGAAACCGTCAGGAAAGATATCCAAAACAGAGACATCGTCTTCTGCGGGGCGTTGGAATATAAGCCAAACCAAACATCTGACTCAACTTCTGCGGAAATTGCAAAAAAATTTAATTCCAGATTTATCAATCTAACAGACGTGCCGGGCTTGTACAATAAAAATCCAAAGGAGCATAAGGATGCAAAATTTATTCCCGCAGTTTCCTGGAAAGATTTTGACAAGCTGGCAAACAAGATGAAATTCAAGCCAGGACAGCATTTTGTGCTCGATCAGACAGCTTCAAGGATAATAAAGGAAAACAGGATACCAACATATATACTGGGAAAAGACATGGCTCAGCTGGATAATCTATTAAACAATAAAAAGTTCAAGGGCACGATAATATCTGGCTGACATGGAAAATTATACGACAGTCTCCGAAGAAGACTTTCAGAAAGCCCGTAATGCAATAAAAAAGGCAAGGGAGACGGCTTCCAGCAAGAAGATAATCTTTTCCGCATTCAATGATGATTTAAACAGAAAAATTCTCGAAAAAGAAAAAATAGACATTCTTCTCATAAAGCTTGGCGGAAGAAAAGACAGGATAAAGCAGCGAAACTCAGGATTTAACCAGGTATTGGCCAAGCTTGCCCATAAAAAGGAAGTTGCAATAGGAATAGATTTGGATGAAATCCTTGGTTCAGACAAAAAAGAAAAAACAAGAATACTCGCAAGACTGATGCAAAACATCAGCATATGCAAAAAAAACAATCTTAATATGGTATTCTTAAATGAAAACCATACAAAAAATATGTATGACTTGCGGGCATTGGGGCTTGTTCTTGGCATGCCTACTTCCATGACAAAGAATTTATAAGTTCCACTTGAAGATTTAATTCATGATTGGAACAATATTTTTTCCAAGCAATGATATTTATGTGTTTTTGTCTGATGAAGAATTCAAAAAAATTGATTTAGAAAGGAGACTGGAAGGAGATTTTATAAATTCCGAAATAGGAGTCAAAGGCTCGCTAAAATTTTTTGTGCGAGAAAATATAAGAGACACAGCGAAATATTTATTGGATAAAGGAAATGATGGAAAGGTTAAAAATCTTGAAGTTTTTGTCTATGGGAGGGAATATGAAGCAAAAAGTCCAGGTGAAATGTCATTTCATCTTGGATATTCTCATGTAAATATTCTCAATATATCCTCTCTAAGGTTTAATGAGCAAGGAATCTATAATTTTTTATGTCAGATGAAAACAAAATCCTTTTAACCTATAACTTATTCTTACTATCATCAAAAATGGATGCAAAAAAAATAATAGAATCACTGAGTCCAAACGAAAGAAAGATTCTCCCCCATCTGGATGAAAAAGACATGGGGGATATATGCAGAAAGGCAAATCTGGACAAAGTGTCTGTGACACGAGCGCTGACATACCTTGCAAATAAGAAAATTGTTGAATTATCTTATGGGAAAAAAAGGATAATAGATGTCGGAATAAACGGGGCGCTTTACCGAAAAAAAGGCCTGCCAGAAAGAAGGCTCATGCATCTTCTTAATGAAAAAAGAATAATGGGCCTGAAGGAAGCAGAAAAAGAGAGCAAGCTTTCAGATGATGAATTAAAGGCTTCAATCGGCGCTCTTAAAAAAAAGGGCATGATAGAAATAAAGAATGATAAGATAATTCTTAGCGGGAACAAGGAAAACATCTCCAAAAAATTTGCAGAGGAATTATTCTTGGCGTCTTTGCCTCTTGACCGCGATTCCCTGTCAAAAGAACAGATTTCGGTGCTGACATATCTCCAAAGCAGAAAAAACATCATTGAGATAATTGAGGAAAATCCTGCCATTATAAAACTGACAGAGTTGGGAAAAAAATTAGCTGGTGAAAAACTGACTTCGGAAAATCTGATAGAGCAGGTAACTCCGGAAATGCTTCAGGGAGAAATGTGGAAAGGAAAGAAGTTCAGAAGATATGATGTAACCTCATCAGTTCCTCTGATGAGCGGGGGAAAAAGGCATTTCGTAAATCAATCAATAGATTATGCAAGAAAAATATGGACAGAAATGGGCTTCAAGGAAATGAGCGGCAACATGATAGTAAGCTCTTTCTGGAATTTCGACGCATTGTTCACGCCCCAAGACCATTCTGTTAGGGAAATGCAGGATACATTCTTCATAAACAAAAAAGAGGAGCTTCCTGACAAAAAAATCATGAAGGCTGTAAAAGAAGCTCACGAGAAAGGTATTGGGGGGAGCATGGGATGGGGATACGCATGGAACGAGGAAGAAGCTAAAAGACTGGTTTTGAGAACCCATACAACATGCTTGTCTGCGCAGACTCTCGCAAAACTAGACAAGAAACAGCTTCCTGCAAAGTTCTTCGCGATAGGAAAAAACTTCAGAAATGAAACGCTTGACTGGAGCCATGGTTTTGAGTTCAATCAGACGGAAGGGATTGTGGTTGACAGAAATGTTAATTTCAGGCACCTTTTAGGATACTTAAAACAGTTTTTCAGGAAAATGGGCTATGAAAAAATAAGAATACGTCCATCATATTTTCCATATACAGAACCTTCTGTTGAAATCGAAGTCTGGCATCCTGAAAAGAAAATATGGTTTGAACTTGGGGGAGCAGGTATTTTCAGGCCAGAAGTAACCATTCCTCTTTTCGGAGAATATGTTCCCGTGCTTGCATGGGGCCCTGGATTTGATAGAACCTTGATGGATCATTATGAAGTCAAGGATCTGCGTGAATTATATAAAAATAATATCGCTCAACTAAGAAAAATGAAATTCTGGATAAAAT
>ERZ1292623.1463-Hain-H51-01um-R1-1463-length-22731-cov-5_pt2 | contig 12230 bp, 17 predicted proteins | sample MGYA00564398_ERZ1292623 | MGnify/ENA primary metagenome ERZ1292623 (study PRJEB36523, sample SAMEA6512633) | groundwater metagenome | collected 2019-01-07 | study: AquaDiva: Metagenomics assemblies of 32 groundwater samples | reverse complement strand
GCCAGTGACCTCGGGGCCGAGCGCGAGCACGAGCGTGTCGTCGGCGCGGAAGACCAGCGGGTCGTAGAAGATCGTCTCCTCCTCCATCGCGGCGATGACGATGGACGTGTTGCCGTGCGTGGTGAGCTGGACTTGGAGCAGTGCGATGAGTCCGGTGATGTCCATATCAGGTCTCCTAGCAGAAGAGGGGCGCCTGGTAGACGCCGTGGGTGAGAGCCAGAACGATGGCCAGCTCGTGAACGACTCGGGTGTGCACGTGGCCCAGGCGGATGAGCTGCGCTGCGATGACGCGCGCGGCGGTGAGGGGGCGCGCCTTGCTGCCGTTGCGGGCATGGCCGGCGTTCGCTGCCAGCCAGCAGCTGTCGCAGGTGAGGATGGTCGCCGGAGAAGCGACCTGGAAGGCCAGGACGAAGTCGTCGAAGAACCTGTTGCCAGTGCCGAGGCCCAAGAGGTGGCAGCGCTCCGGGCGGATGGCTTCGGCGAAGGTGCAGGCCTCGTTGATGCTGGTCGCGCCCTTCTTGCAGGGGAGCGCCCAGGTCCAGTCGAGGTCGTCGCCGATGATGGTCAGGACCGAGCGTGCGAACTCGACCTGGGTCTGCGCTCCCTTCTGGGCGACAACCAGGACGTGCACGCCCTGCTCGGCCAGCGAGCGCACCTCGGTCCGGTAGCGCACGAGCCGCGTCAGGGTGACCGTCTGGTCGGCGATCTTGTCGGGGGCGATCACGTGGAGGGAGTCGGCCACGCCGTACTCGGCGAACACGAGGGCGAGCCGCGCGTAGAGGTCCATCACGTTCTGCCACTGCTTGTCACCCATCGGCTTCACCGTCACGAACGTGAAGGGCGGCGCCTTCGGGTAGGGCAGGTTGCCGGCGCCGATGCAGGCCTTCCGGTGGCAGAGCTTGGAGCACTTGTGGGGCGCGTTGAACTCGACCTCGGAGAAGGCACCGCTGTCGATGCCGACCTGGAGCAGCGGGAGGCCCTGCCGGCGCCGAGACGCGTTCTGGCGAGCCACGTCGTAGAGCGCCGTCTCGGTCGCGCAGCTGGTCTTGTCGGCCACCGTCATCACCGAGTGGCCGACGTACGTGAAGCCGTGGATGTCCGCAGCACGGTTCGAGCCGGAGGCGAAGTAGGCCTCCACGTCGCCGGTGGCGCCCACCGAGGTCGGGGCCAGCACGACGGCCGCGGTGGCTGCGATACGTGCCAGGAAGGAGAAGGCCAGCTGCTGGAAGAGGAAGCCCTTCCGGATGAGCGCGAGGCCCAGGTGGCTCACGCCGCCCGAGAAGGCGCTGGGGTTCCGGTGTGTGACGCCTGCGACGATGAGCTTGGAGGGGTACGAACGCCCGCCGTGGACGATGTGGTATTTGTGCTCGGACGCCGGGTTCGCGCCGACCGACTGTGCGTAGCCCAGGTGACCCAGGCGGTCGTAGCGCCGAAGCTCCTGCTCGATGTCCTGGGGGGTCGCGTTGCGAAGGTTCGTCGCCATGAACGAACGTTAGCATGTCAACTCTCCCAGACCAAAAAAGTGGCCGACTTTCTAGTCGTACAGTAGGAAGCCCACGTCGCGAAGCGCGGACGGGAGCAGCACGCCGACACGGGTGAGCCAGTCGACCTCCCGCTCGAAGTCGTGGTCCGCCTCGACGCGCGACGTGGGGAACCAGTACCTGGCCAAGCGGTAGCCGGGCACCTCGACGGCCACAGACCAGAGCGTCTTCGTGGACGTGAGGTGGTTCTCGTTGAGCCGCACGAAGACGTTCAGGATGGTGTCGGAGAAGCCTGGGATGCGTCGACGCGACTGTCGCACCGTGGGCTCGCCGAACTCCTCCAGCCTGAAAATGGCTGCCAACGGGTCAAGAGGTCGCCCCGGAGGGTTCATCAGTCCTGGTGGAAGCCGCGAGCTTCGAGGTCGCGGAAGGTGGTGATGGCGAGGTTCGCGAAGTAGCGCACCTCGCGGAGGTAGATCTCGCGCAGCTCGTCGAGCGTGCCGTACCAGTTGCGCGCCATGTTGGTGTCGTCGCCGCTCCACACGCTGGCGCGGAGCCAGCCGCGTTCTGGCACGCGCTCCAGCCCTTCTGCCTTGAGGAAGACCCGAACATGGACGGTCCCGTCCGCGAAGGTCGGGTGCCAGTCGTCCGGCGTGGGGACCTCGCGCGAGAACTCCCACCGGGAGGGCTCGGGCGGCGGCAAGGTAACTTGCGGAACGGGGCTGCGCTTTGCGAACTTGGCCATGTGGCCCCTTCACTCGGCCTTCTCCATCGCACGCTTCACGACGCGGATGGTCTTGTTGACGAAGACGGCCGCATCTGCAGCCTTTGCGCTGGCTGCCAGCATCTCGTCGGCGATGGTGTCGGCGAGACGCTCCAGGTCTGCCGGCGTGAAGGTCGTGCCTCCACGCTCGAAGGCCTGAAGGAGGCGGAGTGCCTCCTTCGCGTGGTCCACGCGTTGACGTTGCTGCTCCGAAAGGAGCCCTGCTTTGACCATGGCGTCGCGCATGCTGTTGCTCATCTCAGCCTCCGTTCACAAGGTCGGCGCAGCGGGGGCCGAGGAAGCCGCGGGCTGCGAACTGCTCCAGCGAGTCGCGCGCCGTGATCTTCTTGCCGCAGCGGTAGCAGGCCTTCGCGGCGCTGGCCCACGCGACGCCGGCAGCACGCGGGTCGCCTTCGAGGGCGCGAACGGCCTGGACGAGCTGCACGTCGTCGCGGTTCTTCTTGAAGAGGATGGCGCGACCGTTCGCCGAGACGAACGCGATGGCAGCGTAGTCGGCCTCGTTGTCGGGACCGGTGAGGCGTGAGAGGACCCACCGGCCGGGGGCGAAGTGCGCGTTGAGGGGCTGGCGCGCGACCTGGAAGGTGGCGTGGCCACCGGCCTCGAAGGCGACCGTGTAGGTGCCCTTCCGAAGGCCCTGGGTGGGCTCCGGGTCCCCGTTCAGAGCCTCGACCAGCTCCTCGGCGATGGCGATGGCGTACTCGTCGTGGGAGGCCGTGGCGGCTGCCAGGATGCGGGCGCGTACGGCGGGGCGGTCGGCCGGTTCCGACTTGTGCTCCTTCATCTCGTAGGCTCGGGCCTTGGCGCGGCGGGCGACGTCGGCGTCGAGCCCAGAGATGCACGCCAGCGAGAACACGGCGTCTACGTCTCCGCCTTCGACGGCGGTCTGGATGAGGGCGATCTGGATGGCGCGCTGCATGTCGCTACCCTACCGCTGCAGGGTTGACATGTCAAAAAAGAGGCAGGCTACTTGGCTGCGACGGACGAGAGGGCCTTCGGGGCAGGCTTGGCGGCGACGAGTACCGGAGCGGCCTGGACCAGCTCGACAGCCTCGGCACGGAAGAAGCCGGTGACGTGCCCCTTCTGCGTCTTCTTCGGGAGCAGCTCCACGGCCAGTTCCTTGACTCGCTTCTCGACGGCCTTGATCTCGGCCTCGGGCAGGGGCTCGTCACCCTCCGCGAGGGCGAGCTGCGAGCGCTTGAAGATCTGGTCGACGACCGCGGGGTTCGTCGCCTGGATCTTGGACAGCGCGAGCAGCGCGAGGTCCTTCCAGGACGTGTCGTCGCGGACCTCGAAGTCCGTGCCGACAGTGCTGTCGTACTCGATGTGGGCGAGGAAGTCGCCCTTGATCTGGCCAGGCTGCAGCTCGTCGCGCGCAGCCTTGACTTCCTTCGACTGGCTGGGTGCGACGCGCGACAGCGCGAAGATCTGTTCGGGGGTGAGGGTGTTGGTGACGGTGGATGCTCCCATGAGCGGGAGTTTGTATGCCAACCGACCGTCTTGTCAAGATGCTTGACGCATCTCGGGCAGATCCAGCTCACCGCGCACCAGCTGGAGCATCCCTTCGCGGAGGATGTTCGAGTACGTGATGCCGGTCCTCCCTTGGTAGGCTTGCAGCCGTCGGTCCTCGGACTGCGTGAACACGCCCGCGATGCGAACGGTGCGGTACTGGTCCTCGGTGGACGACAGCGCCTCCGGTTGGTACCAGATCGTCTTGCCCTTCTTGGTCAGCGTCATCCGGTCGAGGAACGCGATGGTTCCCAGACGCACCACGTCGGACCTTGTCATCCGAACCGTGATGCGCCGCGCCCGCCCTTTGCCCACCATCTTCGTGTGTTTGGCTGCGAAGGCGTCGCAGAGCGCGGCCTCCTCGTCGGTGACCATCGCGGTCTTCTTCCACATGCGGGGGTCCGGCACTTCAGAGCGGCCGGGGCGGGATACGGGTGTCAGTTCCATGAATGCAAGCTAACTTGACACACCAACGAAAGCAAGGGTTGACGTGAGAACTCAACGAGTAGGGGCGAGTCCTACCTGGAAAGTGGGGTGACCTTGCACGCAGGTGCGAATATGCCACACGTATCCAGCGATGTTCCGCGACGATCCCTTCACCCGTGACCGCGACCATGGGGCGCGTCTCCCCACGCGACTGAGCGACGCCTCGTATGAGCGCCTGGCCGACCAGCTTGCCAAGCGCGGACACCCAGTCTGGGAGATCCGTCCTGCCGAACCGGATGATGGTGGCAACGCCGTCCTGGTTCGGAAGGAGGAGGAGCGCGAGGTGTCTCTCCGCGGCGCGCGCAAGCGCTCTTGCGTTCGTCCCGGAGACCGTGTGGCTGCGGTTCGTCGGGGCCAGGTCGAGTCGGGCGTCATCCACCAGATCCTCGACACGCTCGGTGGAGTTCTCTCTCAGATGGACCTCGGACAGGACGACAACCTCGTGGTGGAGATCCGGTTCGACGATGGGATGGAGTCGGTCCCATCCGATCTAGTCCTCTCCGACGACGATGTGGCGGAGTCGGACCTCCACCAAGACGACGATGGTGCGCCCCACGAAAGCGATTCGCCTGATGGGACCGATCCCGAGCCCAAGGCCCAGCTCCACGGCGACGCCGACCACGGTCTCCACCAGAAAGAGGACGCCCCGCCCCATGTGCGCGGTCACGAAGCCCACGCTGGCCTCATGAGCGACATCCGCCGCCAGGCGCACCGGCTTGCCGACGCCGTCGAGGCTGCTCTGGCCCGCGGCGCTGCCCCCGGACCCTGCGCCGGCTGCCCCGACCAGGTCTAAAAGGATCATGCCCGACCTCACCGCGCAACTTGCCTTGCAGCGACGCACGGCTGCGTGGTGGAACCCACGCGACTGGGGCAAGGGCACGCCGGACGACGGCAGCACGCCTGCGCTCCTCCCGCCACCGGACCGGCCCTACGAGCCCGGCTTCCGCGAGCCTCCACCACGGATGCCGCCCGACCTCGTCGGACCCGACAACACGGTCACGCACGGCTGGCAGGTCAACCTCACCTCGAAGGTCTTCGGCGTGCACGCACCTGGCGGCACGCATCCAGTCACGCGCGGGAAGGGTCCGCGGCGTCGCCCTGACGACACCGGCCCTGCGACGTACGCGACGCTCTGGCCGCAGCACAACGACGCCCGCTTGGTCGCGCCATGGTTGCCGGATGGGACCGAGGTGCGCGTCCTCGGCCAGGGACGAGGCCGCTACCCCGAGAACGCCGCCCACGCCGCGACCGACCGTGGCGACCTGTCGAACGTGACCATTGTCGAGCTGATCGACCCCGACCTCCCCGACGAGCTGATCGGCACCCGCTGGGGGCTCCGGCCCGACGACCTGCAAGAGAGCTTGCCGTTCGACGAACGCCGCCGTCCCGCATCGCGTCAGGCCGCGATGATCGCCATCGAGGACTCGGAGGCTGGCTTGCCCCTCGCGCAGCTCGAAGTCGGCGACGTAGTCCGGTTCCTCGTGGACGTCGAGGGGGTGCACGAGGGGGCGCGCGGCGAGGTGGTCGCCATCGACGCCAGCGCTCCCATACTTATCGTACGCGCACCGGGCCTCCAGCAGGACCCGTTGTCGGGTGCCATCCAGACTGGCGAGGTCGAGGTCCGAGCCCCGCTGGACGCCCTGGCCGTGGTCTTGAACCCTGCCGACGACCGCGCTCCGTGACTCCTGGCCAGGAGAGCTATCCTGGCCACGAGAGTCGTTCGTGACCCGCCCGTCTTGACCTCGACCTGCCTCCGGCGTGAAGATGGCCGACGGGTGTGCTGCCAGGAGGCAGCATGCCGATCATTGCCCTAGCTGGCCCAGCGTTCAGTGGGAAGGATACGGTCGGACGGATCATCCAGGCCGAGATGGGTGACGCCGTCAAGCTCATCGCGTTCGCCGAACCGATCAAACGCTTCTGCCGCGAGGTCTTTGACTGGACCGACGAGCACACCAACGGGGCTCTCAAGCTGGTCCCCGACACGCGCTACCCCCGAACGATCCTCGAACACCCATGGCGCCTCGATGCTGACAACGGGATGAACCGCAAGTGGACTTGCACGCGTTGTCTGCAGACACGTGGCACGGGCGGGCAAGAGGTTCCTCCAGACGAGACGTGCACGACGTACCTGGACCCGCGGACTGCCATGCAGCACGTCGGCACGGAGGGCTTCCGTGCGCTCTACGCTGACGTGTGGGCCGTGCTCGGAGTGCGGAAGGCAGTCGAGTGGCTCGAAGAGCCTCTCAAGGGCTATGCAATACAGATTGCGGACTCTGCAAGACAGCTTGCACACGCAAGGCGGGTTGCAGTCATCACCGATACCCGCTTCCTCAACGAGGCTCGCCTCGTGAAGGCTGCAGGCGGCGAAGTGTGGTTCATGGCACGCGATGGAGGTGCTGCAGGCGGCATCGCGGGGCACGCGTCGGAGATGGAGCTGCAGTCGGACGCGTTCCAGGCCGAGGTCGACGTGCGAATCGCGAACCACGGGACCATCGCGCATCTCATGGCGCAGGTGCACGAGCGCCTCTTCGAGCTGCGAAAAGCGCAGTGATTCTCGGTGTGTAGAAAAAAGATCGTCGACGTTGTTGACACGACAACTCGGGCCGTGAGAGGGTCGCAGCACCTGAGAACGTCATGATCTTCGGGACCAGCAAAGAAGCGCGTCGTACTTCGACGTGGCAGACGAGCAAAGGGCCATTTGCCCTGACGAAGCCCGTATGCCTCGCCGCGAAGTCCTTCGCGAATCTCAGCTCGGCAGTCGAGTTGCAGCCGCGAAAGGATCACGGCTACACCGACGGCCCCGGCCCCTGAAGTCCAAAAACACTACTAAGTGAAACGGGACGATGGGCTGGGGCGACAAAGAGTCGCACCCGGCCCTTCGCATTTCTGGGGTCCACGAAGCACGGTGGCCCCACGTATCGATCACGGAGCGTGCAGAGACGGATGGTCCGTCGACCCGCTGTAACCGGGCTGCTTCGGCGTGTGGTTCGATTCCATCACGCTCCATCCCCAGCGCAACGGCGCTGGGAGGTCTGTGACATCCAGGCACTGGGGCTCGACCCAGAACTCCGACGGGGAACCGTCTTGTCGCTCTGCGACGGAGGCCTACATAGCACGGAAACGGAGGGCGGCGACGTGCGCGTAGCGTTCGTCGTCGCTCTTCAAACTGCCTCCATAGCTCGAAGGACGGGCACTCGGCTCTTACCCGAGAAGCGAAGGTTCGATTCCTTCTGGAGGCATCTGGGCTGCTAGCTCAACGGCAGAGTAGTAGGTTTTTACCCTTCCGATCAGGGTTCGATTCCCTGGCGGCCCATCGCCCTTGTCCGGCAGTGCGCAGGGGGATATGACATCCCAACCCCACTTCCGGGGCCACCAAGGAGAGACATGTCCACGCCGAAGAAGAAGCCGTCCAGCACGGCACCAACCACACCGCTCACCGACGACGCGCAGACGATCCTCGCGACGCCGGCCGAGCCCGAGAAGCTCCGTCGGCTGCGCCGCGACGAAGCCATCGCCGTCCGCGCTGCGGTCGTCGACCTCGACCCCGAGAAGATCTCGCAGACCATCGCGTCGACGCAGGTCGCCACCACGCGCTTCCTCGGCGAGGTGAACAACGCGCTCATCGCCGCGCAGCAGGAGCTGGCGCGCCTCAAGGCCGCCGCCGAGCTGGAGCGCGAGGACATCCGCCGCATCCATGCCATCGACGTGCTGGCGACGGACCTCGACGCGCAGGTCGCGCAGTACGAGACGAAGGTCGCCGACCTGGAGGCGCAGGCCGAGCTGCTCCAGGGCGAGATCCTGCAGACGAAGACCGACTGGGAGACCGAGCGGACGAGCTTCGAGAAGCAGCGGACGCAGGACCGGACGCGCGAGAAGGAGAGCTTCGACTACGCACGGAACAAGGCACGCCAGGTCGAGGACGACATCCGCAACCTGTCGTTGGCCGCCGATGTCCGCACGCGGAAGCTCACCATGGAGGACGAGGACCGCGCACGGAAGCAGCAGGGCGAGGCCCTCACCGCGCGAGAGCGGATGGTCGCCGAGGCCGAGAAGCTCCACGGGACCTGGGACGCCGCGGTCGCATCGGCGGCCGAGGCGAAGTTCGCCAGCGCGTTCGGCGCAGCGAAGCGTGAGCTGGAGTTCAAGCAGCAGCTCGCGCTCAAGGACGAGACGTCGAAGACGCAGCTCCTCCAGGCGCAGGTCGCGCAGCTCTCCGACCAGGTCAACAAGCTGCAAGCGCAGCTCGACCAGTCGACCACGAAGCTCGACCAGGCGCAGCAGCGGAACGCCGAGATCGCCACGAAGGGCCTCGAAGCGGCCGGCAACCTCCAGGCGCTCGGAGCCTTCCAGACCGCCATCGGTGGCGGCAACAACAACACGAAGGGCAAGCCGGCGTAGGCCGACCCCCGCTCGCAACCCACCTTGCGCCCCGGTCCTCCATCGGGTTTGGAACGTCGCCCCTGCGTTGCGCACCAGGGGCTCCCTTGCACCATCGGTCAGTGGTAGGCCAACGCGCTCTGAACGCGAAAACCGGAGTTCAATTCTCTGTGGTGCAACTTCTCTTGCCGCTGGCCCACGATGGACGTGGACCGCTTTTGTAAAGCGGACTCCGCAGGTTCGATTCCTGTCGGCGGCATGGGCCGAATGACGCACGGCTAGGCGTCGGACCTTTGGCCCCACCAGACCGAGTCCCCTCCTTTGGGGTGGGTCGGCGGGGAGGGATGGTGGAGGAAGGCTGGTGACCGGGTCCGACCGCGACATCCAACAGGTTGCCCAGGCGTGGGCTACCGACGGCGCGCTCCGATACAGGCGCGACCGTGACACCTTTGCCAACTGCCGTTCGGGGCAGGTCCTGGCCAGACTCAATGGCCTCCTCCCGTCGCTTGGGCAACGCCGGATGGAATACTTTGACGCGCCCACTTGGACCTCGTGCCGGCTGGGTGGCAACCGTCTGTTCAACGGGAAGTGCAGGGTTCGATTCCCTGGAGGTCCGCTTCTGCTCCAGGGACGCCTACTGGTGGGCACTTCGCTGTTTACGAAGACTGAGCGGGTTCGATTCCTGCCCCTGGAACTCGCCGACGTAGTGTCAATGGTAGCACAAGGCACTCGTAACGCCTTTGTCCAGGTTCGATTCCTGGTGTCGGCAACGCCCCTGTAGCTCGATGGTCGAGCACTCGCTTGGTATGCGAGAGGTTGGGTTTCGATTACCCACGGGGGCATGTATAGCGCATGGGGAGCAGCTGGTTCGAACCGTTCATCATGACCGTCGTCCTGGGAGCTGGTGGGGGCGGGTGCGCCATTGGCGTAGTCCACCTAGTACCGGACCCGCCGATCACGTCACCCAAGGCGTGCGTCGAGGCGTGCCTCGAAGACCACCCGGTCCTCCGAGGCTTCTACATGGATGAGGACGGACGGTGCGTGTGCGTCGTCCCAGGTCCCGACGCAAGGCCGCTTGCACACGAGCGCAGGGAGCGTGCTCAGTTTCGCTGAGGTGTGGTCCAATGACTAAACGAATCTGCCCCCGATGCGGAAAGGCGTACGCATCGTCCTCATCCTACTGCCCGCCATGCCACAATGCGTACCAGAAGGCTTGGTACAAGGCGAATCCGGAGAGCAACCATCGCTCGGTGAGCGCGCGGCGAGCCACCATTCGCGTGATGATCGCCAAGGTGAAAGATGTTCCTTGCATGGACTGTGGGCGGCGGTATCCATCCTTCGTCATGGACCTCGATCATGTTCGTGGCAGGAAGCGCTTTGCACTCTCGACAGCAGCGAACTACGCTAGGCCGATGAATCAGATCAAGAAGGAGATCGCGAAGTGCGACGTAGTCTGCGCTAACTGTCATCGGATTCGCACACACTCCGGCATCGTCCAACGGTAGGACAAACGGCTTTGACCCGTTGAATAGGGGTTCGATTCCTCTCGCCGGAACTTTCGGGCCGAAGAAGGTTGGTTATCCAAAACCGCAGGTCGTGGGTTCGAGGCCCACCAGCCGCCGTACCGGGGGCTGTAGCTCAGCTGGGAGAGCGGCGGTCACAACATCGACCTCATCACCTTGCCCGAACCAGCCTCCTCCTCACATCACCCGGTGGGGCCAGAAGGATAAGGGTACAGCGGAGGACGTATATCGGTGCTGGCCGATGCGCCCCGAGTCGAGGCCACAGGGTGACTGATTCTCTTGGAGCGTGGAGCAGCGGGGCTGCACCTGGGTTGCTAACCTAGTCCACCGTAACTGGCGAAGGTTCGAGTCCTTCACGCTCCGTCTCGGGCCGAACAGCGGTTGGTTATCGCCTTTTGGAGCGGGAGATAGTGGGTTCGATTCCCACCGGCGGCATTCGGTGCCGTCTGTAGCTCACCGGTAGAGCGCCTAAAAAACATCGACTGCACTCCTTTGCCTGAGAACATGTGCACCTGACCAAGTGGGAAGGTAGCGGTCTGCAAAACCGCCATGACCGAGTTCGATTCTCGGGGTGCACTACGCTCTGATCTTTCAATGGTAGGAAGCTGGCTTCTCACGCCAGAAACTGGGGTTCGATTCCCCATCAGAGCATGAAGCTCCCGCGGAGCGGCCCGTGGCGAGAGCGGAGCCCGACTAGGTCGGGCAGGACGCACTCGGAGGCAGGTTCGAATCCTGCGCGGAGGCTTCACCGACTTTGTCGTCACGATGCACCAGCTCCACGGTGCCGGTCGTCTCGATCCAGCACCGCGCGCCGCACGAGAGCGGCGCGTGCGGCCGGTACACGACGCGCGCGACCTCGGCGCCGTTGGCGTCGCGGATGATCGCCTCGTGGGCGTACTGGTTGGAGCGCCCAGCCTTCACGGTGAGGACTGGGGCGTCGGTCCCATCTCGGGTGTTCGCGCGGAGCACGTGCTGATTGACGTGCACAATGGTCTTGGAGCTGCGCTTGCGCATGCTGGATACGTGACTGGCTCTCGTCTTTCAATGGCAGGAAGGTCGCCTTTCAAGCGATCAACGTGGGTTCGATCCCCTCCGAGAGCATCATCGACACGACCGAAGGATGGTTACGGACGCGTGTATAGGTCGTGGGCCTCCTTCGGCAGCCGCCCCTCACGCTTCGCCCCAAGGGCACCGTGAGCGCGTCCGTCATCCGCCGTGAGGCGCGACGACGGTACAAGGAGAGCGGCCGGCCGATGAGCTGTGCGGTGTGCGCCTACGACGGCCACGTCGAGGTCTGCCACATCGACGCGCTGGCCGCCTTCGATGACCTGGTCTCGGTCGGCGAGATCAACGCGCTCTCGAACCTCGTCGCGCTCTGCCCCACGCACCACTGGGAACTGGACAATGGAGAACTGGACGCCGACGAGCTGCGAGCAGTCGTCGAGGCGCGTGAGGTCTTCCCATGCGAGGCTACCTGAGCTGGCTCCTTGGACAGGCGATCATGCGCGGCGAGCACACGCTCGCCAGCGGCAACAAGAGCATGTACTTCGTCGACTGCGCACGCGCGCTATCCAGCGCCGAAGCTGTCCGCACCGTAGGCCACGTCGTCCTCGAACTTCTACAGCCCGAGCTGATGGTGGTTGGTGGCCCCTCAACGGGCGCCGACGTGCTGTCACTCGCGGCGTGCGCGGTAGCGCCGCCCAGCCGGCCGCTTCGATGGTTCCGCGTGAAGGCTGGCCACGTCGAGGGTGGCGCTGCGTGGGGCGACCATGTTGCGCTTGTCGAGGACGTGGTGACCACGGGCGAAACAGCGCTGCATGCATTGCACGCGGTGCAGCGTGCAGGCCTGGTGGTGGACCAGGTGATCGTGCTGGTCGACCGCCTCGAAGGCGGCCTCGACAAGCTCAAGGCCGAGGTGCCCAACACCCAGGCCGTCTTCCCCATCAACGACCTCATGTGATCTCTTCAGGGTACGGGCTCAATGGCGGGCCGCTCGGTTTGGGGCCGAGACATTCAGGTGGGTTCGATCCCCACTACCCTGACTCGCGGGCCGTCAGGCCTCGGTTATTGCCA
>ERZ1292623.4014-Hain-H51-01um-R1-4014-length-12234-cov-19_pt1 | contig 12234 bp, 13 predicted proteins | sample MGYA00564398_ERZ1292623 | MGnify/ENA primary metagenome ERZ1292623 (study PRJEB36523, sample SAMEA6512633) | groundwater metagenome | collected 2019-01-07 | study: AquaDiva: Metagenomics assemblies of 32 groundwater samples | reverse complement strand
CCGGTGTGGGCGAGGATGCCGCAAGCGGATCGACCTTCTCGGCCTCGGGCCTGGCTGCGCTCAGTGTGGTCGCGAGCAGCCTCACCCTTTCGACCATCACGAGCTCGGGGAGTGCCACTCTGTCAGGAGCGGGGGCGTGGGTCGCCCTGTCTGTGTGCCAGTCTGATGGCGTGGCCCTCTTCACAGTACATTCGGACAGTGGAGGACAGAGCGCGCTCCTATCCGGAATGATTACCACTGGGGCTGGAGCATAAATGGCTATTCATGATATATTTGAACACGCAATTGAATATATAAGGAGTTATTCTGGTGTCCATACCGGCTGATCCGACCGTCACCACGATCGTGACCGATGCCTTGCGCCATGCGGGGATCTTTAACCCAAAAACGTCACAGGTGACGGAACTAACAGGGGCAGGGTTCCAAACGGTCAAGACGGAACTCTGGGCGGCAACGACCCGCGATAAGCTCATTGAAACCTCGGTCATGGTGATTCTGCCGATTGGGTCTGGACAGGTTGATACGCCAATCGATTTCGACCATGAACTGACCATGGACGTGTTTGGTTGTGCCACCAATATGGCGTTTACCGCCACGGCGGGCGGGGCCTCCACGATCACCGCGCCTTCGACCTTTAGTGCTGATATCAGTTCCATCCGTGGGGTCTATCTCTTCACGACGGGCGGGACTGGGCTTGGTCAATATCGACAGATTACCGCCTATGACGATACCACGAAAATCATTACGGTGACGCCTGCGTGGACCGTCACGCCAGGGGCGACCACGACGGCCTTTATCGGGCATCTCCGTAGGCGGTTGGTCATGGACGATCCGCAAGGTTGGGCCTCGTCGTCGCGCTATCCCAATCAGGGATTTCCTACTCGTTATAGGATCATTGGGACGAGTCCATTGAATACCGATACCCCAGCGATCGAAATGAGTCCGGTGCCGGATACCGCGAATTATGCGCTACTCCTCTCCTATGGCCCGAATCTCACGCGCCTTGATGAAGCTGGAGCCCTGTTCATCAAGCATTTGCGTGAACGCCGGACCATCTGGATTCAAGGGCTCGTGGCACAAGCCATGCGACGCTATGACGAAGCACGCTATCCCGCAGAAGAAGGGAAATGGCAGTTGGCGTTGCAACGCTATGCCGCCCATAATGTCATCTATGACCGCGCAGAACCGGAGCGATAAATGGCAACCAAGACTCTCATTGATACCGACAGTGTCCAAACACTCACGAATAAGACCCTCACGGCGCCTACCATTACCGCTGCCGTCGTCTCGCTCGCCGCTGCACCATCGGCCACGCTTGATGCGGCGACAAAAGGCTATGTGGATGGGCTCAATGTCAACCCATTGAACAACGGATCGATGATGGCGACCGTGGCGGCCAATGCCATCACGTTCCATCTCAAAACAGCGGGGGGGAGTACCCCGTCAAGCGGCGACCCAGTTCGGGTGACGTTCCGCAATAGCACCGATGCGGATGGATCACTCGTGACACGCACCGTCACGGGTACGACGACGATGACCTGTGCCTCGGGGTCTACGCTCGGCATGACGAGCGGCGTGATGGGCCGCCTTTGGGTGGGTCTTCTGGATAACGGTGGGACGGTAGAAGTCTGCGCGTGGAACCCGCTCAGTACGTCTGGTTCGCCCGCGCAATTGTCGCTCAAAGCGTTTACACCCAATAGCGACGTGAGTACCACGGCGGAAGGCAGCGGCACAGCGACCAGTGCTCACATACTCTACAGTACGAATGCCCGGAGCGCCGTGCCGTTTGTGCTCCTGGGGTTTGTCGAGATCAGCGAAGCGACGGCTGGTGTGTGGGCGACGGCCCCCAGTGTGGTACAAACGTCCCGCGACGGGATGCGAAAAACAGGGGATCTCATCCAATGTCAGTCTGTGAGTACGGGAGCCGTGGCCACAGGGACCACGGTGACGAATAACGATGATACCATTCCACAGAATACCGAAGGCGACCAGTACTTGTCTCAGGCGATCATCCCGACCAGTGCCGTCAATCTGCTCGTGGTTCGTTCACAGGCGTTTGTGTCACATTCTATCTCAGGCATCATCATGCAAATCGCGTTGTTCCAAGACTCGACTGCCAATGCCCTTCAAGCCGCTGAACTGTTTGTCTCGTCAAATGTGGTTCCCTCTACGTTGAATCTGTCGCATCGCCTCCTCGCCGGGACTGCAAGCGCCATGACGTTCAAAATTCGTCTCGGCGCGAGTGCCGCCGGAACGACCACGTTTAACGGAGCCAGCGGTGCCCGGTTGCTGGGAGGGGTTGCCGGTTCCTATCTTGCGGTTGATGAGGTCTACGTATGAGGGTGGTGACGATACGCGATGCCATCGGGACACTCATCTGTTTCGGTCCCACGGGCGGGATGTATGAACCGACGTTCAATGCCGCGCTCCACCACCGCACCGTTGAACCGGAGTATGAGTCGGTCCTCGCAGAGTGGAAAGCGTCTACCCCACCCTCAACATCTAAACAGTCCGTGATCTTCGATAATCCGGCAGTCCCACAATGGTTTAAGGACTATATCCGGTAATGCTGCGGAACCGATATCCCGATAAATACAGTGAAATTGACATGCCGATGCTTGGCGTGAATGTGCGAGATCCACAGCATTTGTTGGGAGAAGGCGAATGTACACTGCTGAATAATTGCTATTTCGATGGGGCTATTCGTCCGATTCCTGGCACCAGTGCGATCACGCCGTCAGCCCTGCAATCGAATCAACGGATACAGGGAGGGCATCGGTTCTATAAGCGTGACGGAACCAAGAAGCGACTGATTGCGTATGGGACCAACATTAGTGACATCACGGATGCTGGATCGGAGAATCTCCTCACGGCGGCGACCAGTGCGGATAAGACCACGCTCTTTTCCACCTGGCCCATTCTCGATCGCACCTATGCGGCAAACGGTTCAGATAATCCCTTCTATTATGATGGCTCATCCTTTGGGCAATTGAGCGGCACAAACATTCCTACGCCACTCTCGCGACTGGTCCCCATTCTCGACCGCCTCATGGTCGTGACACAGAACGGGATTGAGCGTACCAATGCGCGTGATGATTCCGTGTGGTCTGCGAATAGCGCCTGGGCCACGAAGCGCCCTATGCGACCAGGGCTCTTTACCGCTATTCATCCGTTCAACATGCGTGATAGCGGGGTTACGTTCCCTGGCATTATCGCCTTTCAAGCGAATGCGTGGTACATCCTCACGGGACAAGACTTTGGGACGGATGTGACCGCGGCGACGGCTTCAACAACTGAAGATAGCTCCATTCAACTCCTAGACACAAATGTAGGCACCAGTAGTCCCATGAGTGTCTGCACGGTACCAGGCGTCGGCATTTTCTGGGTCACGAGCGATCTGAACGTGTACTGCCTCCCTGATGGATCGTTAACCGGCTTCTACGTCGGAGACAAAATCCAATCACGAGTCAATACCGTAGGCCTCAATCATGCCAATCTCAATGCACTGGACCAGATTTGGATGGAATACTTTGATCGCAAATTGTTGCTAGGATTCCCGTCAGGGTCGAAGACCTATGCTGATACTCAGTATTGGCTGGATTTGCGCTATTTGACGGCGAGCGATCCGAAAGGGTCCGTGTGGTACGGCCCACATACCGTCAATTCATGGGGGTGCGTCTGGCGCGAAGATCAAGGTGGCGATCTCTCGCTGATGGCCGGAGAAGGACTGACCACGAATGGGGTACGGATCTATCGTAGCTATCAGCGTGAGGTAGCCAGTCATACGGTGGGAGCCTCGACCGTACTACCGATGGCTACCTTTCAGGACCGTTTCAAAGGCTTTGATGGGGGCAGCACGGTGAAATATCCCCGTGATGTACGGTTTACGATGACCATGACGGGTGGGACGGCAAAGTCCGGGATGGTGGATCTCGGTGATGCGGTAGCGTATCGTCAACCCGTGGAGCAGTTCAATGGCTAGTTTGTCACCTGCTGAATATGTCACCTATTTTGATAGTAGCGATATCCCGGTTGTGTCCACGACATGGACGCTCATGAGTCCCGATGCCACCATTTGGGGACCGGCCATCACGACTGCGGGGATTGTGACCTTTGTGAGTGGAGCTGCGGCAGGGGGCAGCGCGGTCTTTATCGGACTGGATGGGAATAAATGGACGCCCACCATTGCAAATACAGGCATTGTGACCGTAACGAGTGGGAGTGCGCTGAGTGCCAGTGACAATGTGGCACAACTGACGGATAGTAACGGAGTCAATTGGGTCTTTTATGTGGATGATAATTCTATCGTGCAGGTGACGACCGCCGAAGTGCTCCCATCGCTCTTGCGCTACCCCGCGTTGATTGTCACGTATACGCCAATCGCCAGCACAGATGCCTGGCAATTACATAGTGCTCGTGTCAATATCACCCCTAGACGCCGATCGGCGTAAGGAGTACCGATGGGATTCTTTTCAGGACCAAAATCATCGCAAGAAGCCACCTCTTCGAGTGGACTCGACCCTGCAGCACTGAAGCAGTGGGAGACCCTGTTTGCTGGAGCCCAGCAAGGCATCGCCCCGTGGCAGCAGGCGGGATTTAATCAGGCCATTACACAGGCGACGAACAAATTTAGTGCTCTTGATGCCGCCCGTGGTGGAATGAATCCTTTTACGGGACCACAGATTGCCTCCAGCGCCGCGCAGTATGTCTTGCCACAGTTCGCACAAATGAATACTGACCTTATGGCAAATTTGATGGGACAGCGACAAATCGGTACGAGCCGAAGTGTTGGCTCACAAGCAGGTCCAGGGATTGGCTATAATTGGGCGAATTCATTTGGAGAAAATATTGCGAAATGGGCCGCCCCTGGCGGAATGGGTGCAGGAGCCAAACCAAGGTAAACTGGAATCGCACCAAGGGAACGACGATGCCTCAACCATTGACCAGTGAAGATCTGCACGATCTCGAACAGCACTTTCCCAACATCCGGGAAAGTCCTGAGCTCTTGCATTTGGCTGAGCATCGGCTGCTCGCATTTCAGAATGATCTGCCTGGGTCGCATGAGTCAAATTTCCTGACAACACTCCGGCAGAACACGTATGGTTTGACGCGGAAAGAGCAGCAGCTCCTTGACCGACAAGAAGAAGTCCTGAAGCCGTTTCGACAGGAACAGGAGATTGCGACCAAATTACGGGCCGTGCAGAACTTCGCACAGTCGCAGGCTCCCACCTATCAGCAGGCGCAAGCACGAGGCGTCGGCATTCCTGCCCCCATGCAGGAACAGATGATGACCATCCCTGGATCAGCCGAACTGCCTGGCACGTTTGACATTGACCAGCTCCAGCCTGGTCCTGCGATGGGCTTTACGCCGTCTACGGCCACGAGCCCAGGCATCCCCATTCGTGAACAGCCCTCCTATCCCTCAACCACGATGCCATGGCAGCAAGCGACTCCTGGCGCGAAGCTCTCGCCACAGGACTTGCAACTCTACGAGAACGTCATTGGCGGGCATGGCGTGATGGACGAAGGCAAGTATGTGCCGATGCAGTTGGCGAAACCACGACCAGACCTCATCACGCCAGAGCAATTTAAGGAAGAAGCTCTCCTTCATAAAGCCTTGGGGAACATTCCTGGCCCTGTGGCGGATGCGTTACTGAAGGCGCCTCCCACGCAACCCATTCCACGCGCGACAGCACAAGCCGCCTTTGCTGAGGCCACGCGGCGGCAATTAGAGAAGGATAAGCAGCAAGGCACGCATACGCTGGACGATACCGCCGTGTCTGTCGTGGGACGGTCCATGATGGACATCACCGATCAGGAACAAGTTACACCCGCGATCCAGAAGCGGATACAGAAGCTCGTCCCCAGTGCGCCTGTATCTGTTGGTGACAATCTGAAGCAGACGATTGGCGGGCTGAAGTCGTTGATTTTCCCCACAGCGGTTGCCGGAACGAAGACGGCAGCGGCGACGGCCTCCACGCAAGCTACGTCACTCGTGCCACCGGATAAGCAATCGAACTATATTGACGCCAAGACCTTTGCTGACACAGGCCGTGTCGTCTATCCCGTCAGCACGCCAGACGATCCGTTTACGCAAGCCAAAGCTGCAACGGGAGGCTGGAAAGAGATTACCGACAAACAGAAAGAGGCGATTAAATCCATTGAGATTGCGCGGTCCACACAGAAAACCTTTCTGGATTTGGCACATCAACTTATTCAGGCGAAAGGGCCTGGGGCCGCACTTGCGCAAGGCCTCAAGACGCAATTCGGGGCGTTTCGTCGCTCAAATCCTATCGCCGCTGCGTTCATGGGGGATCGACAAGCCTTTTCCAGCTGGATGTCTCGCATGGTCGAAGTCGGCGTGTTAACGCAACAGGATATTGAGCGATGGGCATCGGTGTTGCCAGATCAGCGCGATACAGTCGGATCGGCAGTCGCCAAAGAAGCCGTACTCAATATGCTCTTTGATGCCGCAGAACTCGCCAATCGTCGCTCGATTGTCGGGGATACCAAAGGCCTCGCGGAGGCGAAGAAAACGCTGAGTGAACAGATTGCGCAAGCGGCAAAACTGTATGCCAAAGACAAAGAGCGTCCGAGTGCACAAGAACTGTTCCGCGATGAGTTTGGAAAATAACCTATGGCGATGGTCTTAGCACAGCCAAAGACTGAAGGCGAGGAAGCGGCACAAGTCGAGAAAGCGCAGGCCATGGGGGCGCCTGATCCCGTGAAGCAGGAACGTCTCAGGCAGTTGTTTGCGCGTCGATCTGAACTCACGAACGAACAACGGGCACAAGTCGAGCAGGCCATTCGTGATAGTGGAATCGATGTCGAAACCGCGCAAAAGATCCTGCCATCAGACCCGCCATCGGCCATGCAGGTCTTGAATGAGGATTACGTCCAACCTGCGGTGGCAGGATTGAAGGCGTTCGGAAAAGAGAATGTCTTGCCATTAGGGTTGCAACTGAGTGCCCAAGCAGTGGGATCACGCTTTGGGATTCCATCCTCGATTAGTGGCCCCATTGGAGCGGGGGTCGGGAAATATCTCAATTATCCGTTAGGCCTTGAGAAAGCGCCAGAAGAATCTATCACAGGACTCCCGCCGACGCTTGAAGGGCCATTGGCGACCATGCTCTTAACCGGAGGCGTGAATCTCCTCACGAGACCCGCGCTAACGAATCTTCCTGGTGCCCAAGCCGGAAAACAGGAACTTGGCGCATCGAAACTGCGCACGCTTGAACAAAATCTGCGCCCTGCAGTGCCGCCCCCGTCAGAGGCGCTCTATCAAGCGATATCGGCAGGTCCACAACCCAAGATTCCGATGGGACCACTCTCGACTTCGCTCACGAAACTACGGAATGAATTTGGAAGCTTAGCACGGAATCAGAAGCTTGGCCCAACAGCCATCGGTGGTCCGGTCGAAAAGTCTGCTGGTATCCTCGGCAAGATTCGTCAATATCAGCAGAACTTAACCTATTATCAAGGTGGTTGGCCGTTAGAGAAGTTCCGCAATGAAATGAAAGCGTTGAATGCTGACATTGGCTCAGCCGAAGCGTCTGGCGGTGCAGATCTGGGCGCCTTACGCTCCATGAAAAAGGCGATGTGGGACAGTCTGGAACAATCAGGAGCGGGCTCTGCGCCGTTGAAAGCGGCGAATACGCAGTATATGCACGAGATTGCCAGCGATGAACTCGCCAACATTCTGAAGACTAAGGGGTTGACATTTAAGCAAACGCATGGGTATTTGTTGCCGGAAGTGAATCCGGCAGCAGTCAAGAACGCGCTGACGAAATTGCCGGAGGATAGTCTGATTACGAAAAGTCTTTCAAAGCAACTTCCTGCGATTCAAAAGACGTTGGACGAGCTGGCGTCGATTCCTAAGCTCGAATCAGAGGGTGGGATTAGTACGAAGTTTGGATCGCCTGGTCGCTTAGTGGCTGGATTGGGTTCTGGAGCTATTGGGGCGGCACTTGGAGGCGGTATTCCTGGATCAGCCGCAGGCGCGGCAGCTGGTATAGGGGTATATGAAGCGACGGCCAAGCTCTTGATGAGTCCAAGAGGACGCGCCTTTATGGTGAATTTGCTCAAGGCGAATGGAGGGCACTGGACCTCAACGATGACGAGCATGGTCACGAACGCGGCGAGCAATGAACTCTATGGCGCGATGAATCCACCCACGGTACCGGAGCAGCCCTAATGTCACAGAAAGGAACGACGATGCGTACATGCTATCTTAGTGTCATGCTACTGGTCAGCCTCCTGATTCCAGCAGTGAGTCAGGCCATTGATCTCCCGGCGCAGGTGGAAACGACCACGCCGGTCTATAATAATAAAGAAAAGCATCCATTGACGATGGATGCGTCGGGCAATACCAAAACCACCCTCGGCACCCTCCTCAACGTCGAAATCCCCGCCACGCCCGTGTTTTGGATCAGCACCGGCACGAGCACGGACGAGCATGCGGTCTGCACCGGCCCGTGCCGCGTGGAGTCGATCCTGGCGGGTAACACGTCAGCAGTTGCTGCCTTTCTCACCTGTGAGAATGACACGGCAGGGAACACGGTGCCAGGGTCAGAGACCAGCACGGAGTTTAGTATGGTCATTCCAGGCGCGACAACAGGAGCCGGGTTTTCCAGTGTGTTTCCGGTAGGCAAGTACTTCTCCACTGCCCTGACGTGCTGGCTGGTCACTGACGAGGCCCTGACCGGCATCACTGCCGTTGTTGCAAACAAAATACGTCTCAACTACGACGTGAAGCTCTGCGCCGTGGGGGCGGTGTATCCACAATGCTGAGGGGACTGACATATCACGCGCTACTCGGCCTCTGCCTGGTCATGCTGCCTAGTCAGGGGTGGGGGGCGGTGGCGTTTATCGACGAACAACACCAAGATACTGCCGCCACGACAAGTTTTGCTTTTACCGCCTCCATTGCAACCGGACAAGCTGGCGTCTTAGTCATTGGCTGTGCAAGCGGGTTATGCGCGTCATTGGGCGTGACCGACAATGGCAGTAATACCTGGACGGCACAAGCGGGTGCTTCGAATGGTGGGGCTATTGCCACTTATACGTGTGTGAATGCAACGGGGAACGCCACCACGATCACGATTACCACGACATCCCAACCACTGGTCGCAAGCCTTATGCGCTATTCTGGTGTGAGTGCGGTGGGGAATACCAACAATGGGACTTCAGCGGGCAGCACGAATCCCACAGTGACGCTGACGTTGCAGGAGACAGGGAATTATAGTGTGGGAGGATGGACTACCAATGCTGAACCTGGAGTTGTCGTCGCCCAAAATGGCACGATACGCTTGAATAAATTTTCAAGTGCGCAGGGTTCAAAACTCAACACGTCCATTGATAATACTGGCTCGGCAGGAGCCATTACGATTTCCTCGACGCACGATAATTCTACGCCTTGGTGGATTGGGGCAGTGGAATTGCGTGCGGCAGCCGCGACTCGATCCAGCGGCATGCTTTTGGGGGTCGGGCCATGATGCACGCACCTCGATATATACTGGTTCTGTTGTGCCTTCTGGCTCCTTCGCTGGCCTTTGCTGAGGATCTCTACTTTGGACAATCCGCAGCGGGGGGCGATACCGGAGCAAATTGTGCGAATCAACACAGTGCGGCGTGGTTTAACACAGCGGCAAACTGGGGCGGTGGAGCAGGAGAAATCGATGCCGGGGATACTGCCCATCTGTGCGGAACCGTGACCACCGCGCTGGTTGTCCAAGGGAGCGGGTCTGCTGGGAACGTGATTACGATTGTCTGGGAAACAGGGGCGAAACTGAGCTTGCCATTTTGCGACAATAGCGGTGGCTGCTTTCATTTTGGCATACACGATTACGTGACTCTCGATGGAGGGACGAACGGGATTCTTGAGGCAAATGCCAATGGGACTGGGCTGGCCAATCAAGTAGACGGCAACGCCATCAACGTAGTGCTTGGCAATCAGAATATAGAAATTAAGAATTTGACCATTCAAAACTGTTATGTCCGTGCGCAAAACGATGCTACATCGGGGCTCGATCATGCACGATCGATTTACCTTCGTGAGAACTATTCCAACTTTTCCTATCACGACAACACCATCCATGATTGTGACGGCGGGGGCTCATTCGTGGCTGAGGTCACGACCTCCAATATCTCCATTTATAACAATAACATTTACAATGTGAACGCAGGCATAGTCATGGCGGGGCAAAGTGCGATCACCAGCTCCAATATCTCCATTTATAACAACCATATCCACGACACGGCAAACTGGGACGATCCCGCGAATATATTTCACCATAACGGAATCATGTTATTTGGCCCTCCCGTCGCCTGCTGCGCGAGTGCGACTATCTACTCAGGCGTGAAGATTTACAACAACCTGTTCGATGGCAACATCGGCAACCACGCCACCAGTCACAGCGTTTATCTTGCTGAGGCACAACTCCCTGACGGATTGATTTTCAATAATGTGGTGGCCCCGTCAAACAACCCCTTGAGCGCCAACGGGCTGTTTGTCATCGGCCCCTATGTCTCTGACGTGTCACTCTACAACAACACCATTGTCTGTGCGTCCAGCGGGGCCAATCCATCGGCGGTTGAAATGGCCAGTGCGGCAGACACCGGGTCCACCTTTCATTTCAAGAATAATCTTGTGATCGACTGCACCGCGTTTATGACCTTCAACCAACCCAATACGTGGTTCGCCGTTGACGGCTTAAACTATAATCTCTATGCCAAGAGTAGCGCGAACAGTTCATGGAAACTACAAACTACATTCTACAGCACTCTTGCTGCCTGGCGGACGGCGACGGGGCAGGAAGCGAACAGTCAATATACCGCCGGGAGTGCTGGACTCAACGCCTCCTACCAGCCAGAAACAGGTTCCATCGTGATTAATGCAGGGCAGAATCTTTCCAGTCTGGGCATCACTGAGTTGAACAGTGACAAGGCAGGGCTCAGTAGGCCTCAAGGATCTGCCTGGGACATCGGCGCCTACGAGTTTGACCAAGGCGGGTCGGGGCAATCCCCGAACCCGCCTGGTGCGAGCTACACCTCTGGCAATCGTGCATCAACAGGCATCCGGCCCCTGGCGCACGCAGGCCAGCGCCCCGTACGGTAACAGGAGGCCCCATGTCCCTCTCCTTAGCACAGAAGATCGAGCAGCTCAAGGCGCGGTACCAAGGTGAGCACTATTTGCCGCCGCATGAGGCCTTGGCGATCGTGGACGCCTTACGGCTCATGCTGGAGATGGAACAGGCGCGGATTACCGCCATTGCCGAAGCACAGATCCGGCTGGATGGGCGGATCCATCAGTTAGAGCGCGTGGTCGCGACATGCAAGGAGCCACGGGGATGAACTTAAGCCTCGTGCGTGTCAGTGCACAGGAGTTCGGCACCTTTGGCGTACTGCGCACTGAGGAGAAGGTGCCCTTTGCCGTCACGTTGGAATTGCCGTGGAAGCAGAACGAGTCCTGGGTGTCCTGTATCCCGCCAGGGCGCTATCTCTGCAAACGGGTCAAGTCGCCGAAGTTTGGCGAGACGTTTGAAGTCACGGGCGTGCAGGGGCGAGCGAATATTCTCTTTCACGCAGGGAACACCATCGCTGATACGGCTGGCTGCATTTTAGTAGCAGAGGAATTTGGTGGGACAGATCTGGCGCCCATCATTGCCAACAGCAAACGCGGGTACGGCGAGTTCCTGGCGAAGCAGACTGGCGTGGACACGTTTGAATTAGAGATTCTGGATCTGGCGACACGTTGAACCGCCATCGCGGCAGCACGAGGCAGGAGATGGAGCGGGCGGGGCGGGCACTCATGAAAAAAGAGTACAGGTGTGGGTACTGTGGCGAACCGCAATCGCACGATCATGCCTATGTGCATGCCACGCGCGAATGCCCGCAACGGCCAGGGTCCACGGTAAAGTTACCGCGATGAGGAGGCTTCGATGTGGCTGATGATCCATCACGCGATCCACGATCTACACCAATCCAATTGGACTATAAAACTCTTTTGGGCGGGGCTTGTACTCTTATCATCCTTCTTGCTGGGTTCGCTTGGGGGGCTTGGAATTCAAACCATGAAAGCGAAGCTCTGGACAACCAGCGCACCAATGCCACCCAGTGGGAGCGCCTCCGCACCCTTAACGATACCCTCATTGAGTTCCGTACCAAACACGACAACCTCAGACAAGACGTGGACGATCAAGAAGTTAGAATCCGAGCCCTCGAACATCGAGGCGA
>ERZ1292623.2721-Hain-H51-01um-R1-2721-length-15571-cov-4_pt2 | contig 12237 bp, 9 predicted proteins | sample MGYA00564398_ERZ1292623 | MGnify/ENA primary metagenome ERZ1292623 (study PRJEB36523, sample SAMEA6512633) | groundwater metagenome | collected 2019-01-07 | study: AquaDiva: Metagenomics assemblies of 32 groundwater samples | reverse complement strand
AACATTGAGTATCAGAACCATAACTTGTCGTAGAACTTGTATAGGTTTTACCGTTTGCCGTACCCAGAACTCCGTTGATGGGAGTGGCAGATCTGCTGGCTGAACCGGTACCGCTATTTGTTCCACCATTGACGCCATTACAAACCCAACTTACACTACTGCCTGCTGCGGGAAAAGTGGTGTTGGTTGAAGTACCGGCAGAACATTGAGTATCAGAACCATAACTTGTCGTAGAACTTGTATAGGTTTTACCGTTGGCTGTGCCTAATACTCCGTTGATGGGAACTGTAACGGTTACCTGCACGGAATCAGAAGCAAATTCGCCGGATGCAGTATCACAATCTATGATATAAACTGTCGTGCTGGTCGGAGAAACACTTTGACTTCCAGAATAGGCTGTGGTCGTCCCCGTGAAGGTCCCGCCACTTTTAGAACATACAACAATCTCTACCGTATTGCTAACATTCCAAGTTAATGTTGAGGACCCGCCAGAAACTATTGATGTTGGAACAGCGTCCAGAGTTACGGTCATCGGTAAGAGAGCAAGAACAGGGCTATTTATAAAACCAAAAAAACCGAAAACTGTTATTACAAAAGCAAATATTATCAGTAATTTTTTATATATGCGCATATGTTTTTTTCACGCCAATTGGCTAGTTATTTTGATACACTCAACGCTGTAATTATACACTTATAAAAAATAAAAATATGCAAAAACTGTTGATAACTTGTTTTTAGACAAGACCTGTGCTACTCTATATGTTGTATAAGTCCTGTCGCAACAGGGCTTTTAATTTTAGAAAAATAAGTAAAAGAATAAAGTAATTATACTTCTCTATCCCTCTTACTGTCGGGATGATGATTTTAGTAATCACTTCGCTCTTTTAAAATCAATCATATGTTAGATATAAAAACACTGAAATCGGCTTTGGAACAGTTGGAGGAAGAGAAAAAAATTCCGAAAGAAAAAATATTAGACGCAATAGAGCAAGCAATGGCCGCCGCTTATAAAAAAGATTACGGCAAAAAAGGACAAATCATCCGCGCTAAATTTGACTTAGAAACAGGAAAAACGGATTTTTTTCAGGTCAAAATAGTAGTTGATGAAACTATAGCTAAAATAGAGGAAGGTGTTTCGCCTCTCTCTGGAAGAAAAGAAGAAGAGTACTCTGTAAAAGATGAGGGGGATGAAAGAGTGCGCTTCAACGAAGAGCATCATATAATGCTGGAAGATGCTAAGAAGATAAAGAAAAATGTGGAGCTCAACGACGAAATAATTTTCCCGCTTGAAGGCAAGGAGGATTACGGACGCATTGCCGCCCAGACAGCCAAGCAAGTCATTATTCAGAGAATCCGCGAAGCGGAGCGAACTTCTGTGATGGACGAATATGGAACGAAGGAGGGAGAAATCATCAGCGGAGTCGTCCAAAAAATAGAAAGGGGAAATGTGTATGTGGACTTTAATCGCGCTACAGGAATACTGCCAGCAGAAGAACAAATCCCCGGAGAATTTTTCCAGAGGGGGCAAAGGGTACGAGCATATTTATATTCTGTTGAAGATACGCCAAGGGGTATAAACTTGCGTCTCTCTCGTACTCACCCCAAGTTTATAGAAAAGCTTTTCGCCGTGGAAGCGCCGGAGATAGAAAATGGAATTGTGGAGATAAAATCCGTAGCTAGAGAAGCGGGTGCCCGTTCGAAAATAGCCGTGCATTCGAATGACGAACATATTGACCCGGTCGGCTCTTGTGTCGGACAAAAGGGCACCAGGGTAAACACCATCACCGCAGAACTCATGGGGGAGAAAATCGATATAATTCCCTGGTCGAAGGACCCAGAGCAATTCATACCAAACTCGCTCGCCCCTGCCAGAGTCTTGTCAATAAAAATGGACGAGGCAGAACACAAAGCCGTGGTAGAAGTCGCCGACGATCAACTCTCGCTTGCTATCGGCAAAGGTGGACAAAACGTACGTTTAGCTGCTAAGCTTACTGGATGGAGAATAGATATAAAAGGAGATGGAAAAACAGTTTCCACAGATGAAGAAGGAAAAGCAGAAGTAGTGGAAGAGAAAAATAAATAAATACAAATTTCGTTGAGAATTTTTAAAAAAATAAAAAATTATAAAAAATTAATAAATCAACTATCTTTATGTATAAATATATGTACGGATAGCATGGTTGCAAGATGAGATGAATCAATTTTTATTGTTTGCGATTATTAGTTCTATAGTGACAATAGTTTATGGTTTACTGTTGGCTAAATCAATTTTGAAGAAAAGCGATGGAAACGAAAAAATGAAAGCCATCGCCTCGGCCATCGCTGAAGGCGCGAAAGCGTATTTAAATAGACAATACAAAACGATAGGAGTCATCGCTGTTGTTCTCTTCTTTATTCTATGGTTAGGATTAGGCTTTACTTCGGCCATTGGATTTATCTTGGGAGCTGTACTCTCTTCTCTGGCTGGATATGTCGGCATGAATGTCTCTGTCCGCGCAAACATACGCACGGCAGAAGCAGCAAAAAATGGTCTAGGGGAAGCATTATCTGTAGCATTCAAAGGAGGGACGGTAACGGGGCTTTTGGTTGTAGGACTAGCCCTGTTGGGAGTGGCAGTCTTTTTTGCGATAACTGGCGATGTAAAGGCTCTTATTGGTTTAGGTTTTGGAGGATCTTTGATTTCAATATTTGCCCGTTTAGGTGGAGGAATATTTACTAAAGCTGCAGATGTGGGAGCAGATCTTGTAGGAAAATTGGAAGCTGGTATTCCAGAAGATGATCCTAGGAATCCGGCCGTTATAGCTGACAATGTTGGAGATAATGTCGGGGACTGCGCAGGAATGGCAGCCGATCTATTTGAAACTTATGCTGTTACTTCTATCGCTGTAATACTTTTAGGTTCTTTAACTTTTCCTGGATCAGAAAACGCTCTTGTCTACCCTCTGGCAATAGGAGGAGCGGCGGGATTGGCCTCTATTGTAGGAACTTATTTCGTACGCTTAGGAAAATCTAATAAAATTATGAATGCTCTTTATAAAGGACTTATCGCAACAGGCGTTATCTCAGCAATACTTTTTTATCCGATCACGAAGATGCTTATGGGAGAAAATGGAACTTACAGCACGTTAAATTTATTTTTTGCTTCTTTGGTTGGTCTAGTGATAACGGCTCTCTTAGTAGTAATCACAGAATACTTTACTTCTTCAAAATATTCTTCTGTCAAATCAATAGCGCAAGCTTCCCTCTCCGGTCATGGCACCAATATTATTCAAGGTTTGGCAGTTTCAATGAAATCCACTGCCTGGCCTCTTATTGTTATAGTTTTTGGAATTTTGCTTTCATATCATTTTGCCGGACTCTATGGTATAGCCATCGCCGTAATGAGTATGATTTCAATGGCAGGCATCATCGTAGCGATAGACTCTTATGGACCGATAACCGACAATGCCGGAGGCATAGCTGAGATGTCGGGAATGGATAAAGAAGTGCGCACCGTCACTGATGCTCTTGATGCGGTGGGCAACACAACCAAAGCTGTCACCAAAGGTTACGCTATTGGTTCGGCTGGTCTTGCCGCTTTGGTTTTATTTGCTTCCTACACCCAAGAATTTTCAAATGCCGGTATAAACTTAAATTTCACTCTTGAAGATCCAAAACTTATAGCCGGACTTTTCTTGGGTGGACTCTTGCCTTATTATTTCGGCGCCCTATGTATGGAAGCGGTAGGTAAAACAGCCGGCAAAGTGGTAGAAGAAGTGCGCAGGCAATTCAGAGAAATAAAAGGGATTATGGAAGGCAAGGCAAAACCGGAATATGGGAAATGCGTAGACCTCGTCACTGGCAGCGCTATAAAACAAATGATCCTGCCAGCCCTCATCCCAGTTATCGCGCCGATATTAGTCGGACTCTTGCTTGGACCGGTTGCACTAGGTGGACTTCTGGTTGGTTCTATTGTCACAGGACTCTTTGTTGCGATATCGATGACATCGGGCGGAGGTGCATGGGACAATGCTAAGAAATATATTGAGGAAGGAAATTTCGGAGGCAAAGGAAGCGACGCTCACAAGGCAGCTATCACCGGAGACACCGTCGGCGACCCGTATAAAGACACAGCCGGTCCTGCAATAAATCCAATGATCAAAATTCTAAACATCGTTGCATTGTTGCTAGTGGCTTTCATGGTATAATAAAATGAAGTGTTCGATTATTAATTTAATATAAAAAAAGATGAAAAAATATTTAGGTTTATTTTTGGTTTTAGCGGTGTTATCTGTGGTGGGCATCAAATCAACAAAGGCAGAAGAGGGCGGTTCAATAAACTCCGGCGGTGGCTCTGTGCGGTCTGCTTTGTCTGAGCAGATGAAAGCTCAACGCGAAGCTTTTAAAGTGAAAGCGGAAGAGTTAAAAACACAGAGAGAGGCAGCCCGAGAAGCATTTGGAGTTAAGAAAGAAGAAGCTAATAAAGCAATAGAGGTAAAACGCGAAGAATTAAAAACGCAACGAGAAGCCATAGAAACAGAAATAGAACTGAAAAGAAAAGAGGTAAAAGGAAAATTAGAAGCTTTAAAAGGAACTTTCAAGAATGAAAAAAACCAAGTGAAAGCAAAGATGCTGGAACAAAGGATTATCGTTCGACAAAGAACGCTAGGGGTGTTTGATAATGCAATAATAAGATTAGAAACTCTAAAAGTTAGAGTCAGCGCTCAAATAACCAAGCTTGAAGGGAAAGGGGTAGATACCATAGCGGCGGAAAGCCTGGTAGCCACGGCTGAGACAAAATTGAATGCAGCGAAAGAGAAAGTTATAGAGATAAATGCACTCCTGGCAGCATCAATAAACGAAATATCAGCAGAAAATAAGGCAAAATTAAAAATACTGAGAGATGAAACGCAGGTGCTTATCAAGGATGCTCGCAATGCGCTCCAAGATGCCATCAAATCACTATGGGAGGCCGTAAAAGTCGAAAGAGAAGCAGTTAAGAATTCCAGAACGGCTGACACCAACGAAGGGGAAAACGAAACAGAGAGTGAAACTACTAATTAATAAGATTAATAGATAACAACAATAATATGGAAAATAATATAGAACCAGTAGAAAAAAAGTCAAACGGAGCGCTCATTGGGTCAATAATAATTATCATCATCCTCATAATCGGGGGAATATACATCTGGCAATCTAAAGTGCAAAAAGCACCGGAAGAAAAAAATGCGCAATTGGAAACGGTTGCACCGACAGATGCCGACACGAAGGAATTGGACACTTTGGATAAAGATATAAATAGCGCTGAGATAGATTTAGGCGCTAGCGCAATAGAAAGCATCCAATAAATAGTTAGTCCATAAGGTATTAACAACTAAAAAACCCCGCCGTGATGTTCACGGCGGGGTTTTTGACAAAACAAAACGATAAATATAGTATAGTCGTATGTCTAAAATAAACATCAAAAAACTGCCAAAAAGCGAGGTAGAAATTGAAGGGGAAATTGACGCTGATGCTTTTGAAGCATATTTCAGTAAAGCGCTAAAAAAAATTGGCGACAACTTAGAACTCCCGGGTTTCAGAAAAGGCAAAACGCCGGAAAACATTTTGCTTTCCAAAGTGCCGGAAATGCAAATCTTAAACGAGATGGCAGAACTAGCGCTCAATGAGCATTATCCGAAAATTTTGGAAGAAAATAAAATCGACGCCATCAGTCGCCCGGATATTTCTATTATTAAACTCGCTCGCAAAAATCCTCTTGGTTTTAAAATCAAAACCGCCGTCATGCCGGAGATAGAACTTCCGGACTACAAAAAAATTGCCCAGAAAATAATTTCCGAAGTAACCGATGAAGAAAAAAACACAGAAGTAGCAGAAAAAGAGTTTGAAGACACCATTATGGACATAAGAAAATCTCGCGCGCCGAAAATTCACATGGCGGACAAGGCCGGGGAACATGTTCACAAAGAAGGTGAAGAACACGAACATGAAAAAGAAGAACCTCACCCCGACCCTCTCCTTAATAAGGAGAGGGAGAAAGGTGAGGTTGAACCCGAACTACCCCCTTTTGATGATACCTTTGTGCAAGCGTTGGGACCTTTCAAGAATGTGCGAGATTTCACCGAAAAATTGAAGGAAAACATTAAACTCGAAAAAGAAAATCAGCTAAAAGAAAAAACCAGATTGAAAATAATCGAGAAAATCATAGATGATTTGAAAGTGGAGATGCCGGAAATTTTGATTGAAGTGGAGCTAAACAAAATTTTGTATCGCATGGAGTCTGACATTACCAACATGGGGTTGAAGTTTGAAGACTATTTAAAACATTTGAACAAAACGATAGAGGATTTGAGAAAAGAATTCAGAGGCGACGCAGAAAAGAAAGCAAAACTTTCCTTAGTTCTAAACAAAATTGCCCAGACGGAAAAAATCGTTGCCGATAAGGAGCAATTGGCTAAAGAAGTGGCGATGATATTGGAGCATTACAAAGATGCCGACCCTGAACGAGCTCAAATGCATGCCGAAAACGTCTTGGTAAACGAAAAAGTTTTTCAATTCCTAGAAAACCAGTAGAAAAACTAGGCAGGCATCCCTTTCATCTGCTTCCAGGCACTTATCATACGGGTCATACCTATACCTCCACCCGAGCGGGGAAAGAATGGTAGATTAAGAAACTGATTCAGTTCTTTCTCTACTCTCTCCCGACCAAACAATTCAAATAAAAGACCGGCATACCCACCACCCGAGATGGAATGAAACTCATTCTTCATTTCTACTGGATCCACACTTCGCTCCGCAGAACCTATGGTTTCATTGCCGTACATGATAACATCAACCTTATTTGAATGTCCCTCCCCTTTCTTCTTCATATTCCAAAAAGGAGAGGTGTATGAGGGGAATTCTTTACAAAACACGACCGGTCCGAAATCTTCGAGCATCCTGTTCTCGTGTTCAGTTTTCAATTCTTCCACCTCGTAATACTCTTTTAGTTCATCGTATTTTTTGTGATGATATTTGTCTCTTCCGCCAAAACCCATATATTCAAGGAGTTCCATTTCGAATTTTTCTAAATCGGGAAGACTGCCCTGAAGTTCGAATTCGAACATTGGAAACACTATCTTGTGTCTACCCGGAATAGGATTCTTTTCATTGCGATAGCTTGTACTCATACAAAATACTCCCGGCAGTTCCGGTCTGGTCAAAAGTTCGTATTCTAGCCACATCTGACCAGTCTGGGGCAACGGCCACACTTCCCCTGCATAATTGTAAGTAGCGACAGTCGTCGGGTCTTCGCAAGCCGCTAGGATACTTAATCTATCTTGGGTATGAACCTCAACAAAACCTCTCTTCAAACAAAACTCCCGCATGATGTTCGCAACTTTACTAAAAGTAACTACATCTTTTTCTCCTATATAATTGTTAATCATATTTCTCTAAAAAATTAATAAAAAAAGCCCCTCGACAGGGCTTTTAAAAATAAAATATAAATTCGAGATGCGGTGGATTTTTCTTTTTTTCAGATTTAATCTGTGTTTACACATTGCTTGCAATGGTAACACTTTAAAAAACACAAGCAAGTGGATAACTCCGTAATATCTGAAATTTGAAAAATTGTTAAAAACAGTATACTATATTACCTATGTTAATACCAACAGTAATTGAAAAAAGTCAGTTTGGGGAACGCGCTTATGATATCTATTCTCGGCTTTTACGTGAAAGGATAGTGTTTCTGGCAGGACCTATAGATGACAACGTGGCAAATATAGTCATTGCTCAACTTTTATTTTTAGAATCCGAAGATTCCAAGAAAGATATCTTCTTGTATGTAAATTCACCAGGAGGGTCTGTAACTTCAACATTGGCAATAGTAGACACTATGGGCCATATACGCCCGGACGTTTCGACTTTCTGTGTTGGGCTCGCCGCATCAGGCGCCGCGCTTATTTTATCTGCAGGCAAAAAAGGAAAACGTTTTATTTTACCAAACGCGGAAGTGATGATCCATCAGCCATTGGGTGGCGTAGAAGGCCAGGCGACAGATATAGCTATCACTGCGAAACACATTTTAAAAACCAAAGACAATCTAAATAAAATTTTGGCGAAAAACACCGGCAAACCCCTTACCCAAATAGAAAAGGATGTGGAAAGAGATTTCTTCATGGACGCCGAAGAAGCTAAAAAGTACGGCATCGTCGACGAGATAGTGACTAAATCCAAAACACCGGAGAAAAAAGTTTAGAGTATTTTGATGTTTCCACCGACGTTCCCCGCCATTATATACTCGGCGACTTTGTTTTCCACTATTTGCTCTAGCGCGCGTTTTATCGGACGAGCACCGAAGTCTTTATCGAAACCGACAGACGCTATTTTGTCAACCAGGGCTTCGGTAATTTCGAGTTTTATACCCTTGTCAGCGAACAGTCGCTCCGCGAACTCTAGAAGCAAAAGCGAGGCTACTTTTTTTACTTCCAATGGACCAAGAGGTTTAAATAAAATTATGTCGCTAAATCTGTTTAAAAATTCTGGAGAAAATATTTCCTTTTTTATCAGAACATCCACCAGGCTTTTCTTGTCTATGTTCGAATTGGCTACTATTTCTCCACTACCCGCGTTTGAAGTGGCTATAATAATGGCGTCTTTGAAGCTTGCTTCCCTCCCGGTTCCTCTAGTGATTCTACCCTCATCTAATATCTGAAGCATAAGATTGTGTATTGACCTATTCGCCTTTTCTAACTCATCGAAAAACACCAGTGAGAGAGGGGCCTCCTCTATTACCGAAGCAAGACGCTCCAAAAAAACAGACGCCGACCCGGGTAGCGAAAATTCACTCATATCAAAACGTATCATCGCGTTTTCTCTGCCAAAATAGCTTTCAGCTAGCACCTTTGCCGTATAAGTCTTACCGACTCCGGTAGGACCCAAGAAAAGAAAACTTCCTGCAGGTTTGCTGTGATCTGCGATACCTGTACGTAGACGTTTTAAGGCTTCCGATACATCCCCTATGGCTTCTTCTTGACCAACTATTTTTTTTCGCATAGAAGACTCAAGCTCCATCAATACTTTTCTCTCGTCTGTCCCAATAGTGCCTATCGGCATATTTGTTTTGTCGGAGATTATTTGCCTCACATCTTCTATAGTTATGGCCTTTCGAAGTGTGCGAAGTTCTTCCAGGATTAAAAGAGATTTTAATGGCTGTGGCTGATTTGCTATCAATCTGTCAGTAAGACGAACAATTTCTTCCAACGCTCCGGGTTCCATTCGCGTATGGAGAATACGAATATTATTCTTTAATATAGAAATCGTATCTTCGAAGTTCGTTCCATCCATGTTTGTCTTCTCGAATTTTGATAGAAATTCAGAATGATTTTTTAGTGCTTGGTCGTAATTCGAGAAATCAGTAGTCACGATAATTCCCAGGTGCGGTGTATTCAAATAAGGTAATATCCTCTCGTAAAGAGATTCATATAAATGAATATTTTTTATCACAAGTACCACGTTCCCTGCGGAGGCCGCCTCGTGCAAACATTTATCAAAGTCCTTCAAACTTATTCCTTCGACAAACAACTCCACGACTCTATGATTGCGAATCCCCTCGAAAGCAAGGCCGGAATGCCCCAAGAGCCCTAAATACGAAATCAGGGTTTCCTTGCCCACGCCTGCATCGCCTACCAAAAGCACATTGTGATTCGTATCCTTGGAAAGTCCACGCTCCATCATGCGAAGAGCTTTTTCTTTCCCATAAATGCGAAGTGTTCGCGAACTAATCACGTCGTGGCTATGCGCGTTTAGGGTATAAGTACTACCGTAAGAGAGAGTAGCGCCAAATGCCGGCAGATTCTGCAGACTTTCACGACTAATCTTTATGGGAAAAATAAAAAAGATGGGAAAAGTTAAAAAAATAATGAACGTAAATATAAGTCCGATAATTATCAAGACAATACGACAAACAAAACCCAATATTCTGGAAAATATGGCAAAGGCGGATTTTTCAAGAAGAGTAAAATTCGTATCTTTCGTAGTGTCCATCTTCCACGGTGAGAAAAGAGTCCGAACAAGCAGAGAAACAGAAAAAGCGTGAAACGCGTAAATTAAGAGATTCCTCCATGACCCTACGCCTATGTGCATAACGTCATTTTAGCACATATGGACAAAGATTATATAATTTGTTATATTCTAATATGTTGGATCTTAAAAATTTATTTTCGATCGGTTTATAGGAATATCCATATATGTTGTTGTCAAGTAGAAATTTTCACACCTCGTTTAAAAGGAAAATGGAACCGCAAATATAGTGGCTTGTTTTTATAGGCCGACATAAAAGGCTTATGAGCTCATTAATAATAATTCTAATCGGAGTCCTGGTACTCCTCTTAGGCGCGACTATCGGATACTACCTACGCGTTATCGTCGCCCTGGGAAAGAGAAAGTCAATTGAGATAGACATCAAACAGATGCTAGTCGGCGCTAAGGAAGAAGCACAGAGAATCACAGATGAAGCCAAGAGTAAGGCAGAGAAAAGGTTGGCTGAGTCGAAGGAGGAGGAAAAAAAGAAAGGAGAGGAATTCAAGGAAACAGAGAAAAGACTTATAAAAAAAGATGAGTTCTTGGACATTCGACAAGTCGAAATAAACAAAGAGGTGGAAAATGTAAAAACAAAAGTAGAAGAAATCAAGAAGATTCAGGAAAAAGTGTTAGGAATAGAGGCCGAAAAGAGAGCAGAACTAGAGAAAGTGTCCAGACTATCGGAAGAAGAGGCTAAAGAAATGCTAATGAAGGAAATCGAAAAGAAATACGAGGAAGATATTCTGATTAGAATTCAAAAATTAGAAAACGGTAATGAAGAAAAACTAGAACGAAGAGCAAAAGACATCTTGGCTACATCCATCCAACGCCTCGCTTCATCCACCGCTTCTGAGTTAATGACGACAATAGTAAGTATCCCAAATAATGAAATAAAAGGTAAAGTCATTGGAAAGGAGGGCAGAAACATCAGAGCATTTGAGAGAGCCTCTGGAGTTGAGCTCATTGTGGACGATACCCCTGGTTCGATAGTCATATCTTCGTTTGATCCTATAAGACGCCAGGTGGCCCGTCTGGCGCTTGAGAACCTGATTTTGGATGTACGCATTCAACCAGCCAAAATAGAAGAATTAGTAGAAAAAGCTAAAGAAGAAATAAATAAAATAATTAAAGAGAAGGGGGAACAAGCTGTATACGAATGCGGAATATTCAATTTCGATCCGCGAATCATAGCCATTTTAGGAAGACTTTATTTCCGGACCAGCTATGGACAAAACGTGTTGCAACATTCTATCGAGATGACCCATATCGCTGGCATGATTGCTGAAGAGTTGGGCGCAGATGTAGCGATAGCTAAAGCAGGCGCTCTGGTACACGACATCGGCAAAGCGCTCGACCATGAAGTGCAAGGCACCCATATTGAAATAGGCATCAGAATTTTGCAAAAATTCGGCGCAGACGAACGCATCATCACAGCGATGAAGAGCCACCATGAGGATTATCCTTACGAAACTATCGAATCAGTGATAGTGCAAACAGCTGACGCTATATCGGGAGGGCGACCAGGTGCGCGCCGAGACTCAGTGGAGAACTACTTAAAGAGATTGCAAGAACTCGAGGCCTTGGTAAATGCCTTTACCGGAGTAGAGAAATCATACGCTCTCCAGGCCGGTCGGGAAATCCGCATTTTCGTTACCCCAGAGAAGGTCTCTGATGCTGAAGCCAAGATCATGGCACATGATATCGCCGTCAAGATAGAACAAGAACTCAAATACCCTGGCGAAATCAAGGTAACCATGATTAGGGAAACCCGCATCATCGAATACGCTAGATAACTAAAGTCGCAAAACTCGTTGAAACTAGTCAAAAACTTGCCTATTGCGTTAAAAAACCCTTGATATATAATGTATGGGTAGTGGTTTTATAAATAAACAGTCGCCGCTTGAGCGGGACGAGGTCGAAATCATTATAAGAATAACCTTTAAAAACATATGAATAAACAAGCATTAGCTGACTTTGTCCATGGCAAGCTCGGTGGCACTAAAGTGCAAGCTGAAGAAATCGTAGACGGATTGTTTAACGCTATCATCGACACCATGAAAAAGGGCGGTGAAGTCTCAATCGCCGGTTTCGGAATCTTTTCTGTAAAAGGACGCGCCGCTCGCATGGCTCGCAATCCAAAAACTGGAGAACAAGTCAAAGTGGCTGCCAAGAAAGTTCCAAAATTCAGAGCCGCAA
>ERZ1292623.4011-Hain-H51-01um-R1-4011-length-12244-cov-7_pt1 | contig 12244 bp, 14 predicted proteins | sample MGYA00564398_ERZ1292623 | MGnify/ENA primary metagenome ERZ1292623 (study PRJEB36523, sample SAMEA6512633) | groundwater metagenome | collected 2019-01-07 | study: AquaDiva: Metagenomics assemblies of 32 groundwater samples | reverse complement strand
TATGCCAATCACAACTTGCCATTTCGGCATATCGAGCTTTCAGAATTGAATGCCTTTGAATTGGGGAAATTCATGCAAACTCAGATGAATGAAGTCATCGCGCTTGCGAAGCTGATGGGCGTAGATGCGTTCAATCAACCTGCTGTGGAAGAATACAAAAAGGAGGCTCGTCGCCTCCTTTCGTCCTCTTAGTCTCCTTACTTATTGCTGGATCAATAACGTAGCGACGTTTTGCTGTTTGTCGCAATCAATGAAGAACGTCACGGGATACTTCGCGCTGGTAGGCGTCACAATGCGAAAGCCGTACTTTGCCAGCGTGTACTTGGTCGTCCCGATGGTAATGGTCCGCGCTACGTTTGCCCGATTATCGAGCATGACGGGCGTGCCTTTTTTAATGACCATCGAGCTTGGACGAGCCTGGCATGTCGTATCAAACTGAAAACGGGTTCCCGGGTACTTCTTGAGGGCGTCTTCGTAGCTAAGCGTTTTAGCCGGAGTGCCTACTGCCGCGGGGCTGGTGGAGACACTTACGCTTGCCGAGGCTGAAGCCGTCGGCGTTGGCGTCGTGTCCGGTGTGGTACTCGACCGAGTCATTACCACGATGATGATAACTACCGCCGCTGCGATCACAATCCCTAACAGAGTTTTATTGTTCATAGTTAAAGTATACGCTCCTTGCGCAGGAGAAGCAAACATGTTATTATCCACACACTATGGCAACGGCTAGAAAAATCGAAATCAACGTCCAGCCCCGCGAGATTACGGGACGGGCTTCAGGCAGCTTGCGGAGAGCCGGAATGCTTCCGGGCGTCTTGTATGGCAACAATTTTCCTTCACGCAACATTCAGGTTCCCCTCAAAGATTTCCAAAAAGTATATACGGAGGCCGGAGAGTCCACGCTGGTCTATCTCAAGCTCAGCGACGACTCATATCCCGCCATCATCCATGATGTCGCGGTTGACCCGATTCGTGATCACTATCTTCACGTCGATTTTTATAAAGTTCGACTTGATGAAAAAATCAAAGCCAAGATTGCAGTGGAGTTTGCTGGCGAAGCTCCGGCCGTAAAGGACTTCGGCGGGATTCTGGTCAGGAATATCAATGAAATCGAAGTCGAGGGCCTCCCTCAGGATTTACCGCACAACTTTACCGTAGATATCTCAGTCTTAAAAAATATTAAAGATCAGTTGACGGTCAAAGATATCAAGATTCCCGAGGGTATTGAGCTGAAAGCCAATCCTGACGATATTCTCGTGCTGGTGCAGGAGCCGATCTCCGAAGAGCAGCTCAAAGCCGAACTCGAAACCGCCGCGCCTTCAACCGATGACGTCGAGGTCATCAAGAAAGAAGCCAAAGAAGCAGAACCTGCCGAAGACGGCGCCGCCCCTGCCGACTCCGCCAAAGGCTCCGGCGAGCCAAAAGAAGCCAAAAAGTAGCTCTCTTGCGCTAACTCAAAATATGTGGTATTATCAGAACTATGCTAGTTCTTTGATTTTGCTTGCTGATTTGACAGTTATAGCCTAAAGATACTGATCATCGGTGTTTTTTGGCTATGACTGTCATTTCGACAGCCCGCTAGCGTTAACCGCAACAAGGAGGATCCGCCATGTCATCTCATGGAACCGCCTCGAATGCTGGACAGCGCTCCGAATTCGTCGGAGCCGTAACCCGCGCTGCCGTTCTGGTGGCCGAAGATCTTACTCCGAACCTCCTCGACCAGTGGTCGCGGAGCGGTGAGCGGATCAAGGAGATCCTGCTCGCCAACATCAACCCGACCGAGCCGCAGCCTGTCGACCCGCCTCCGCCCTTGCTCGAGGACCTGAACATCCAGCTCCTCACGCTCGCGGCCGAACGCTTCGATGCCAATGCGTTCTTCAGTCGCGACAACCGTGAGATATCGTTCTACGATCGCGGGAGCAACTTCGCGAACCTCGTCGAATGGCTGGTGGAGACACCGGTCCTCGCCAGCAGGATCAGCGAGCGTTGTATCACGCGGTACTGCAGCGGTGCCGACCTCGTGAAAGAGATCGGGGAGGGTCATGACCTCCAGTTCGCCGACATCGCGGCTGCCATCATGAAGCAGCCACATGGTCCTAAGAGTCCGGCCGGCATCCTCAAGACGGACGGCTCCTGGAACGTGGCCAAGGTCTTCGAGTGGCTGGTCGACTTCTACTGGATCGGCGATGGGCGCAGGCGGGGCTGGAGCTTCAACGCCTCTCGTCCCGGGGGATGCAGCTTCCGCAAGGACGACCAGTTCCTCTCCCGCGATTCGGCCTAGCCCTCGGTCGCTCCTGCGACTTTGTATCTTTTGTTCCTTTGACCCCTTGCATCTTTGATTCTTCGGAATACAGGATGCAGGGGGTTATGTTTTTGTGATAGAATCTTTATGAGGTTGCTCGAGTGTGGCGACTCATCCTTTCCGCACAGCATCTCGGACTTTTATATGTCCAGAATCATGCCGGTCTATACTTGCATGAGCGTGAATATATTTGATCCCAAAAAAGAAATGAATCGGTATTTTGTGCTGGCGGGCTTTGAGGCCCCGGATACGATACAGCGGTGAGAGCATTCGAACCGTAGTGGCATTGATGGCACAAGATACAAAACGAGTGGCTGGTCAACTTCAACTGGATCGACGATGGGCACAGGCAGGGCTGGAACTTCAACGCCAATCGTCCCGAGGAATACAACTTCAACAAGGACAACCAGTTCCTCTCCCGCTATTCAATATCTTTCTTCCCTGCGAGGGGAAGTTTTCGCAATCAGGCCTAGTTTCCATGCGCCAACTTGGCGGCCAATTTCTTCTATGGCTATACCTAGCTTTGCATAGGGTTCATCTTTCATAAGTCGAGCTTCCCATGCAAGCTGAAGAAAGAATCGCAGTGAATCAATAAGAATATTGGTTTCTTCCAGTACGGTAATTTTCTGTTGGAGCGAAGTATACGTTGCTTTTCGGAGTAATTCCAAGAGGTCTAGGAATAGCGAATCAATTCGTGTGCCGATCCCAAAGCGTTCAACACGCGGCATCGTGCGGCGGATAGGGATCCAAACTGTGTAGGTTGCACGGGCGTGCTCCACGACACGCAAAAACTTGCTAGGGGGGGGGGCTTACATGGGAAGATTGAGATTGATGATTCGGTATCATGATATCATTGCGATAGAAAATCTGATCATGGCATGGAAGGAATTTGTTCGTGGCAAAAAACAAAAGCCGGACGTGCAAATATTCGCGAGTGAATTGTTACATAATATTCTCGACTTGCATCAGGACCTTCTCAATCATACCTACCAGCACGGTCCGTATCAAGCCTTCAAAATAAACGATCCCAAGCCCCGTGACATCCACAAAGCCTCGGTCCGTGATCGCTTGCTCCATCACGCGATCTATCGAGTCTTGTATCCTTTCTTTGATCGCACATTCATCGCTGACTCATTCTCCTGCAGAGTAGGCAAGGGGACACATAAAGCCCTTGATCGCTTCCGAGCATTTGCCTATCAAGTCAGTAAGAATCATACCCGCACCGCATGGGTTCTGAAATGCGACATCAGGAAGTTCTTTGCGAATATTCATCTCAGCATTTTGCAAAAGACTGCAATAAAGCATATTACTGATCCAGATGTTCTCTGGCTTTTGGACCGAGTGATTGAGAGCCATCATCCCGGCTTGCCACTCGGCAATCTCACCAGCCAACTCCTTGTGAACATCTACATGAATGAGTTTGACCAGTTCGTAAAGCACCAACTCGAAGCGAGACACTACATCAGATATGCGGATGACTTCATCATCATGAGCCCCGAACGATCCTACCTCATTGTACTAGTACAGTGTATCAGAAGTTTTCTGAACGAAAATCTGAAACTTGAACTCCATCCGAACAAACTATTCATCAAGACTATCGCCAGCGGCGTTGATTTCCTCGGCTGGGTGCATTTTCCAGATCATCGGGTGCTACGGACGGCGACGAAGAAGAGGATTATCAAGCGAGTTAATGAGGGCAATCAGGCTTCGTATTTGGGATTGTTGGGACATGGGAATACGGAAAAGATCCAGAAGCTGCTTTAGAATTTTACGTTCCGGGCCATGGCTTCCCATTTTGATTTTTGAGAAGGAGAAAGGTTGTTGTAGTTAGTAAGCGTTTCTGCGATTAATTTTTGAGGAATCTCAATCACCGCACCAGTCTTCAAAGGCTGGTTTTTAATTTTCTGTGCCAGGATCGTCTCGCCGTACAGCGCTTGCCCGGGTTGGAGCATGGATCCGTACGAAGCGATCGCACGTCGGGCAATCAGCGTGTAGCTGTCGCCTTTGCGGACGACTTCTGAAATAGTAGGCGTTTGAGTGGGCGAAGACAGAGGAACCGAGGTCGTGAGGCTGCGGCGGTCCGGCATGCCTTTGAAAATCAAAAAAGCTATCGCGAGCAAGATTACGCTGACCAGAGCAACCGCAAATAGCAAATTGTGGCGAAACCAGGCGTTCAGGCGTCCTCCCCAGCCCGCTTCTGCCTCAAATACAGGTCCTTCAATCATGAAAGGACTCTATAACGACATCGAGGTTGCCGTCAAGAATCTTTTCAATGTTGCTCCAGCTTTTCTTGATGCGATGATCCGTGATGCGGTCCTGGGGGATGTTGTACGTGCGGATCTTTTCGGATCGGTCGCCGGTGCCGATTTGCGCGCGGCGAGCTTCGTCCACGTTGCCGACTTGCTTCTGTATCTCAAGATCGTAAAGCTTGGTGCGGAGGAGTTCCATCGCCAATTCGCGATTTGCCGCTTGAGAGCGCTCTTGGCGCGCGCCGACCACGATGCCGGAAGGTTTATGAAGGATGCGCACTGCCGTCTCAACTTTATTAACGTTTTGTCCGCCCGGACCGCCGGCACGCGAAAACTCAACCTGGATATCCTCCGGTTTGATCGTCAGGTCGGTTTCCTTCGCTTTCTTGAGCACCGCGACCGTCACGGTTGAAGTATGCACCCGCCCCGCTTTTTCGGTGTCAGGAACGCGCTGTACGCGATGTACACCCGATTCGTATTGGAGCTTCTTAAAAACATCGAGGCCACCAAGCTCAAAATCGATGAACTTATACCCGCCGAGTGGCGTGCGATGCTCGTCAAGCACATGACATTGCCACCGTTGCAGGACGGAATATTTTTGGTACATTTCAAAAAGCTCCTGGGCGAATAATGCGGCTTCATCACCGCCCGCTCCGGCGCGGATCTCGATGATCGCTTCTTCGTGCTTGCCAGCGGAATTACCAGCGGTCGGAGCTTCAAGCATGCGCTGGATCTCGGCATAGCGCTTTGAAGCCTCGGCTACTCGCTTGTAGTCGGAGGTAAACGCAGGGTCCGAAAGTTTTTGCTCAAGCTCCTTGAGTTCCTCTTCGAAGGTCATGCCTTGATGTTCTTTTTGACGCGGGGTTTCTTGACTGTTTTGGTTTTGAGGATCTCCTCGGCTTTTTGAGTGCGCTTGGTGAACTTCTCAATACGGCCGCGGGTATCGATCAGCTTGGATTTGCCGGTATAAAAAGGATGGCAATTACTGCAGATTTCCACGTCAATTTCAGGCACGGTCGCTCCGCCGGTCCAGGTATGGCCGCACGCACACTTCATAATGGCCTTTGGGAAATATTGTGGATGGATGTCTGCCTTCATGTTTGCAATACTAGCGTATATTTGTTAGGATGTACAGACCCATGGATATATCACCGATCCCTTCATACGAAGACATGATCAAGGCAGGCATGCATTTTGGGCGGAAAAAGACGATTTTCCACCCCAATATGAAGCCGTTCATTTATGCTGCCAAAGAGAATATCTACCTCATTGATTTGATTCGGACTTCGGAGGCGCTCACCAACGCCCTGGATTTTCTCAAAAAAGCGCTTTCAGAAGGGAAGTTGATCCTCTTTGTCGGAATCACCAAGCCTTCGATGGCGCCGATCAAGGCAACCGCGGAAGCGCTCAATATGCCCTATGTTGTGGAGCGCTGGCTTGGCGGCACGTTGACGAATTTCAAGGTCATTACCTCTCGCGTGAAGCACCTTGAGGATCTTGAAAAAGAACAGGCGAGCGGGGGATTTGATAAATATACAAAAAAAGAGCGCCTCTTGAAAGAACGCGAAATTATCGGTCTTCGCCTGCGCTATGATGGACTTCGCAAGTTGACCAGGCTTCCTGACGTCGTGTTCGTTTCTTCCCTCAAAGAAAGCCAGCTTTCCATCCACGAAGCGCTGATTATGCGCATTGCCACCGTGGGATTGGTAAATACCGACAGTAATCCCAAGCAATTGACATATCCGATTCCCGCCAATGACAACGCCCGCAAATCCGTGGAGCTCGTGCTCGAAGCGATAAAGCAAGAACTCGTTTCAGCAGTTCCTGCTCCTGCACCCGTAGTCGCGGCCACACCTCTCGCCTCATGAGTATCGATACGATCAAAGAACTCCGAGAGTCCACCGGACTCTCATTCAACGAAATCAGTAAGGCGCTTCATGAAGCGGGTGGAGATCGTGAGAAAGCGCTCGAGCTTTTGAAGTTGCGCGGCGCCACGATTGCCGCAAAGAAATCTTCTCGCTCTACCGGAGAAGGAATTATCGAGGCGTACATCCATGCGAATAAGAAAGTGGGCGTCATGGTAGCGTTGGCCTGTGAAACCGACTTCGTTGCCCGCAATCCTATGTTTATCGAGTTGGCCCACGAGTGTGCCTTGCATATCGCGGCGATGGACCCTGCGGACATAGAAGAACTTTTGGCGCAGCCATATATCAAGGATCAGGCCATTACGATCCAGCAATTGATCGAGAATGGGATCGCGAAGCTTGGCGAAAATATCAAGATCGCGCAATTCGTCAGATTTACCCTCTAGACTATGTATCTCCTCATTCCAATAGGCATTTTCGTTATCTCACTTGCAGGAGTTCTCTTCGTAGTTGGGAGGAAGTTGGTGTATCTCAAAAAACTTACCCCGGAGGCCATCAGTAACCCCCCCTCCCTGCGCGCGTTTTGGGCGGGATTTGTTCCAGAGATCATCGCTTGGTTTGAAAAAATAAATTGGCGTGAGTACCGCGTTGGTTTTATGGGAGAGACCGAAAAATTATTGCGAAAGATACGGTTGTCGTTTCTCAAGATAGATACCGTTACTCATAATCTTACGATGCGTTTGCGTCGGTCCACCAAGCATCATGAGGCGATTCTCAAGAAAGAAGAAGCGGAAGAGGCGGTCACCGAGTCTATCGTTTCCGTTCCTCAAGTCCCGGTACTTGATCCAAAAGAAGAAGAACAGCACCTCATCATGGAGATCGCGAAGAATCCAAAAGACAAGCTTTTATATCTTCGTCTGGGAGATGTATATTTGAAAATCAATGATCATGAGAACGCGGCGCTCTCGTTTAAAACCGTGCTCGACCTCGATCCTGAGAACTGGTATGCTAAGAAGAAGCTCGAAGGATTATCGAGCAAGCCGGAGTAGCCCCTCCGTGCCGGCATAGCTCAGTGGTAGAGCAACGCTTTTGTAAAGCGTGGGTCGGGGGTTCAAATCCCTCTGCCGGCTCCCTTCTTCGCCAAGGCTACGAAGGGCAAGCCTTAACAAATAAATACGCGCAGGTACTCAAGCGGTCAACGAGGGCAGACTGTAAATCTGCTGGCCCTAGGCCTACGAAGGTTCGAATCCTTCCCTGCGCACTGCTTCACAACAGTTTCGCGGTGCAAGCACCCTAGCCGATGTAGCTCAGTGGTAGAGCAACTCCATGGTAAGGAGTAGGTCCTCGGTTCAAATCCGAGCATCGGCTCAGCAATTCCGTTAGTGAATTGTTTAAGCGAAATACTATGTCACAAGATAGTTTATTGAAGATGAAGTGCACGGTGTGTAAGCGTGGCGTGTACTACACCACGAAGAATAAGAAGTTGGTGACTCGGAAGTTGGAGTATAAGAAGTATTGCAAGATTTGCCGAAAGCATACGGCATTTAAGGAAGTAAAACTCACCGCATAGGGGTTGTAGATAAATAAAACCGATATCTATGGTACAATAAACATAGGTATCGGTTTTATTTTTATGAAGCTCAAGGAAAAAGAACAAGCAATCAAACTACGGCTCAAGGGGCTGTCTCTCAAGGAAATATCCTTGAAGCTCAATGTGTCAAAGGGAACTGTTTCCATTTGGGTGCGCGATGTTAAGCTTTCTCAGAAAGCTACTGAAAGAATCATACGTCGTATACAAATGGGTAGGTATGTTTCAGCGGAGCGAAAAAAACAGAGGTCATCTGATTTGTTTCTCAAGCTACTTTCGGAAGCCCGAAAAGAGATAGACGACATACATCTGCCACTCAACATTGAAAGATTGCTTTGCGTCATGATATATTGGTGTGAAGGGACAAAAGATTATCGTAACGGGGTTGTTTTTACCAATTCCGATCCGTATCTTGTGCGCTGTTTTATGGATCTTCTGGTGCGCGGATTTGGAGCCAAACGGATCAAATTTATTGCCAGGTTGCACCTACACGAATACCATAATCCCAAGATACAGCAAGCAGTATGGTCGAAACAGTTGGAACTCTCCGCAAGTCAATTTCGCAACCCGTACTTGAAGAAGCATACGGGGAAACGACAGAGATTGAATTATCCGGGCTGTATATCTCTCCGTTATTATGATAGTTTATTAGCAAGGAAACTGAAGGCGTTGGCGCAAGTATTCTTAAAAAAGTAAAACGGGGGCATGGTGAAACGGTATCATATCTCTCTCCAAAAGAGACGTTCTAGGTTCGAGCCCTAGTGCCCCCGCAATGTCGGACGAATTGAAAAATCCGGATAAAACCCGCCGCCGCCTCTGAAATCCGGATCGAATATTTATGAAATATCATAATGTCATGGAAAAGCAATTTAACTCCCTATCAAAAGTAAATGAATTTCGGCTTAAATTGTACCCAAACAATTTTACTAAGGTTCGAAATTTTTATGAGAACATATTGGAGTTTCCTGTTATCAATGAATGGGATAACGGAGATCATGAAAAAGGAATTATGTTTGATACTGGAACTGCTATTCTAGAATTACTTGCACCAAAACTGGGCTATAAAGAAATTCAAGGTGCTGATGTTTCTTTGGAAGTTCAAGATTTGATGGGATTGTGGGAGTATATAAAAGAAAAGACTGATGTAGTGTTCGAACCTAGACATAATTCTTGGGGAGATACATCATTTAGAATAAGAGACCCCGAAGGTTTCAAAATTACATTTTTTAAAAAAGATAACTAAAAACCGCCGAGAGGCGGTTTTTAGTTAGGCGAGATCGACTTTGATTTTTTTGGGGGCGTTGCGAGGCGCAGCCGGTTGTTCGATCTGATGCAGGAGAGCTTCTACATCCTCAATACGATACATCCGGTAGTTATTCACAGGGTTGCGATAGGCAACAAGGGCTCCTTTCTTGTCCCAGTTGCGAACTGTCAAGGGCGTTACGCCCATAAGCTTGGCAACATCGTTTACGCTAAGATATTTTTTTGGCATTTTTGGAGATCTACGAATTAGTTAATATTATTCTGAATTAATATATTTTTTCTTTTAATTCCTATGTTTCTTTATATATCTCTTTTTAGTAATGCTTATGTAGGTTTGTATGAGTTACGCTTCTGATGAACATGAGCCGTACTGATTAGTATTTTAGCTTATTTTTATAATAAATAGCAAACGGTCCGAACTCTCATTTGTGGATATCATTTTGGGTCGCCGGGTTATCCACTTTTTTAGAACATCCGATCGTATACTTATAGTGGTTTTAAGCGGAGATATCGCTGATCCGATACGTGATCGGATGACCAATAATCTCAAGCATAACCGGTTTCGGAGAACGCAACTTGCGAGACCAAACAATTGAATAGGCTCTGACCCACGTCCCCCCAAAAATACCAAAGCCCTGACGTGGGTCAGAGCCTCGGAGAACGCACTCAAATTTTAACTTATTTTATCCACTTTTTCAATGCCCGAAGGATCTCAAAAAGAAGCGCAATTTATTTCTCTTACTGAAGCCGCGCAAGGTACCCCCTATTCTCAAGAATACTTGAGTTTACTCGCTCGGCGAGGAAAATTAACTGCAAAAAAAATCGGCCGGAATTGGTTCACGACGCGCGCAGCGGTTCAGGAATATTTGAGCAGCCAAAGCCCGCAAGTTTTTTTGCCAAACATACGCAAGCCAATCTCGCTGGAGCAGGTAACTGCAACGCTCGCTTCTATGCAGGTTCCTTCGATGACCGCGACGCCAGAGACTATTCAGGTTCCTACGATTGTTCCAGATCCTGTCGCAAGTGAAAAACTGGATCATATTCTCAAACTTGTTTCTGAGCCGAAAGAACCTCTGCCACTGACGCATAAATTTTATCGATTCAATCGTGTTGCCGATACGTATATGCGAAGTAGTTGGCGGAGAGTTGCGATTACGGTAACTGCAATCGTTTTGTTATTTTTACTTGCGGGTGGATTTGGTTTTGGCAATGTCGATGCGCTGGGCCGTCGTGTCCAGAATCTTTTTAAAGATGCTGATACGCTGCAGGGGCATTTTGCCGGCAAGCATGCCAATGAAGTTTTGTTGCTGGATGCCGATGGCAAGATTTCAATCTTCGGGCATATCGAAACCCAAGGCCAACTTCGCTCCTTTGCTCCCGATGGTGTCGCGCCGATTGTGGTGGATTCAAGAACCCTCGTGGAAAATTTGAATGCCGAATATTTTAACGGCCTTGCATCAAAAGATTTTACGCTGGCATTCGTCACGAAGAACGGCAACATCACGTATGAGAATGTCCGCCTCATGGGGAATGTTGAGGTAGGCAAAACGCTTCTCGTCCACGGTGCTACGAAGCTTCTTGACGAGCTTTCGGTGCAGGGGAATCTGGGAGTCTTTGGAGAGGCGATATTTGGAAAAAATATCGAGCTGACCAGTGGTAATCTGAAACTCGATACGGGCACGATCGAGATCAATAATAAGGCACTCGTTAAAAATCTTAACGCGGAATTTTTTCAGGATCTTACGCCCGGTGATTTTACGCTTGATCGCGTTGTAGGTAATGGAAATTCAACGGGCAAATTAGCTTTTTTTAATGGCGGAATCTATGGAAGTGCGGGGTCTTTTGGGAGTCTCGGAGTGGCTGGTGATGTAAGTATTGGAGATGCTGATGATCGCGACAGTACATTTCAAGTTTATGCGAAGAGATTCGCGGTTGATGCCAACGGCAACGTCACCGCCAGTGGCAGGACGAGCACGAGTGAATTAGTGGTTAGTAATTTGGTTGTTTCAGATCTCATTCCTTCCGGTTCGCTTGTGTATAGCTTGGGGGATGCGACTCATCGATGGAAAAATATTTTTGGAGGTACGGCGAATTTTAATAGTCTTGTCGTATCGGGAAGCGTCGATATTTCAGGAACTACCAGCCGTTCATTTATCATCAACAATGACAATATTAGTTCAGATTCTGAAGATGCGTATTTGGGATTTGATCGAGGCGCGAGTCTTTCTTCGGCAAAGCTGACATGGAATTCGACGAAGAACCAATTTGAGTTCAATCAGCCGTTGTATATTGCAAGTTCTAGTTTTGAAGTCGCAGGAACTGCGAGCGTATCGGGACGGGCGGATTTCTTTTCTAATGTTTCTATCTCAGGGAATTTGGAGGTTGCCGGCAACGCTTCTGCTTCTGCCACTTTTGGCTCTGGACTGGCGAATTGTGCGAGTGCGAATTTTCTGCAGTGGGATAGTGCCACGGGGAAGTTTGGTTGTGCCACTGCGGCGGTAAAAACTGAAGAGAGCGGTGCGACGGTCCAGGCGATTTCCAATGTGCTTAATTTTGATGCTGGCAAATTTACGCTTACCGCATCGGGAACTTCGGAGACGATTATCAATCTTGATTGGGGTGCTGGTGGTCCTGCTTCGCTTTCGCAAGATGAAACAATTACGGGTAAGTGGACATTTGGGAATAATGTTTCGATTTCAAATAATTTAGAGGTTGCCGGCAACGCGAGCGCTTCTGCTACGTTTGGTTCGGGTTTATCAAATTGCGCGTCGTCAAATTTCATCCAATGGGACAGCGCGACAGGGAAGTTTGGATGCGCAACAGCAGCTTTGAAGACCGAAGAGGGCGGCGCGACGGTCGTTGGAATTTCGACGGTATTAAATTTTGATGCAGGCGGTTTTACATTAAGCGCTTCAGGTAGCGAAACAATTGTGAAGCTCGACTACGTCAACGGCCCCGCTTCACGCAGTATCAACCAAAC
>ERZ1292623.4010-Hain-H51-01um-R1-4010-length-12245-cov-5_pt1 | contig 12245 bp, 25 predicted proteins | sample MGYA00564398_ERZ1292623 | MGnify/ENA primary metagenome ERZ1292623 (study PRJEB36523, sample SAMEA6512633) | groundwater metagenome | collected 2019-01-07 | study: AquaDiva: Metagenomics assemblies of 32 groundwater samples | reverse complement strand
TCTTCCCGCGGCTATATCTACTGCCGGTATTGCCAGAATTGGGCGATGGGAGGCGTAAGGGAATCATGAGATTCAAAAGCCTCGGAAGAATGGGACAGCTAGCGATCGTCTTTATCTTAGTGAATCCCGCGATCATCGAGGCGATCCTTTAATGCTCGAGTGCGATTTCTGTCGAACTGCAATAAGATCAGAGGCTAATGTATTACAAATCACTAAATCAGATCTCAGCCAAGAAAAGATCGCCCTATGTGACTATGACATGAAGACAATAAGCTCGCTGATCGATTGGCGCCGGTATGTACGAAGGCAGGAGAGGTTAGACGCCTTGAGCGCATTGGACGATCGGGACGTGTAAGGTATGAGTGAATGCGAACCCTGGGAAGCTCACAAGCCTCGGGAAGCTGAAGAGAGAGCCGATGATAATGAATAAAGACGAGCTAAGCAGGCTGGTGATCTTCTGCATACTAATGCAGAATGAAGAGGGTATAATCGGGAAATCGCCAGGCTATATAGAGGAGAAATTCAAGTCTAGCAGGGACACGCTCTTCCCCGAAAACCTCCTAGATGAGCCGAACAAAAAGAAGCTCATAGAATGGTTAGCTACCTGGGAGCCCGAAGAGCTCTAAGAGCTACCGAGCATAGCCTCGATAGCCTCCAGCTCCTTTATGCGCCTCCTAGAATACCACTCTTCCTCCTTTGCTTTAAGGAGAGATTCAGCTCTCACCATAAGATTGCCGAGATAGTCACGATCCAATTACTTCACCTCCCTAGTCTAGAGCATAAGAGCGCCGCCTCGATAAGGAAGAGCTAGTAACAGATGATACATACAGAGAGTGGCTAGTAAGATGGAAAGCGCAGTCCAAGGTATGGATTTCGCAGTATAGGTATCTTATTCGCAGCTTTAAGGCTCAAGAGTGCGGAAACCGCAGGCTTAAGTGCGATATTCGCAGTTTAGGCATGACATTGATTTCGGCCTGAATACTCTCCTCTCCATCTCACAACTGTATTGTCATATTGTTGTGTAAAGGCTAAATAACGAGTCCTTGAGCCCTCAAGACCTTCTTGATCGTGCCTATTTCGTCGTGTAGCGCACCTTCTATATCCTCAATTCTCTTCATGATCCCCTTTTCTATGCCTACGTAATCCTCAAGCTCGCCCAATAGGATACTCTTCCAGGTGCGCTTACCCTTCAGCTTGAGCGCTATTTGATACTCGTCCTCTGTTAGTCTTATCATTATGGCAGGCATAGTTTATCATGACATAGCGTAGCATATATCCATTACATTGTTACAGTTGTATCCTACGATTGTTATGAACGTGCAGTTGTTACAGAGTCAGGGCATGGAGCCCAGCTGTGGTTGATTCGAGAGTTTCTTAGCGGGCCAGGCTCATGGTTGCAGGCTAATTAACAAGAGAACATAGGGGTATTACCCATGCTCAAGCTGGAATGCGATAATTGTGGTTTCTTTAATTCTGATGAGTGGCTTCTAGCGCATGTGAGATGCTGTTCTTGCCAACGCATCTTCAGACTTGCTGCACCCCTTTTGGAGCCATTTCCCTGGTCTGATGCTGACCCGGATTTGGCTGTTATGTAGGCATGTGGGTGATTTGTGTCAGTTCTTCTGAGCATACCTTAGTTATCGCTAAGTTTATATCGCCTAGTTATCGCTAAGAGTGGCGATGGTTCTCGTAGAGATTTCTAAACTCAAATGCTCCTACTGCCAGAGGGAGTGGATACCGCGTCAGGTTGAAGTAAGCCGGTGCCCAAAATGCTGGCACTGCATCAGTTGTGGGAAGGCGCATAATGGGCGGGAGTGCGGCGTGGATAGGAAGCGGAAGAGTTGAGTTCTCCATATCCGATACTCTCGGAGATTCCAGAGTCAGAGAGAAGGTTCTACTGCAAGAGATGTATGGTCGAGCAACCAGTAAGATTCCAAACTGAATCGTATCTCGAGGGTAACACCTACTATGTCAATATCTACTGCCGGGTCTGCGAAGTTACGGCTGCTCGCCTTGTTCACAAACCGGGTTCTGGGTGGGGATTGGATCTCAGCATCTACAAGAGTGTTAGGTTATGAGTGAGCTCCACGATCTCGTTGAGCAGAATCGCCTTTGGAAGCAGATCGGAGATGATTTAGAAGAGGTGACTCAGAATTACGCCAAGAGTGAGAGGAATCTCAGGATCTGTACAAAGATCATCTACCTTACAGCTACTCTGGCATTCGCCATTCCAATCATGATTCATCTTTTAGTAGGATGAGGGTTTCCTAGCGCGCGCATGGATGCAGGCGTATATAGGCAGCGATTAGGGGGTATTGTCAGGCATATATATCAAGCGAGATAGGGGTATTGTCCTATGAGTGAATGGATGTGTAGCAGGTGTTTGAAGAAGTATGCTATCAGGGAGTTTCTTGCTCTCCCTCACGTTCCTGCTGTTGACGACACTGATCCCAAGAGGAATTATGGGTACCTCCCTGTATGTACCTGTGGATCTGTCTTTATCAGGGACAAGTGGCGTATGGATGCACACCTTACTCTTGCTGATCATCGGGTTTGTGTGAGCACAATCTCTCTGGAGCTGAATCATGGTTTTGGCCTTGGGGAGGATCAGTGGTATGAGACTATAATCTTCTTGGAAGAATCTGTGGCAAGTCTAGGCCCACAGTGGAGGTACAGGACGCAGGAAGAGGCGGAGCGAGCTCACACTGAGATAGTGAAGAACCTTCAGGCTGGACGGTACAAGTTTTCTTGGGAGGATTATGGCGGTGCTGAGAAGCACCTCAATCTTGAGGTCGAGTTGCTACGGGCCTAGTGTATATATCAAGCAACTAGGGGGTATTACCTAACCCAATGCTCGACTCGCTCCGCATACTACTGCTCTTACTTCTAGCCCTTGTTTGGAGTGCTACTCTCGGCCTCGCATTCATGATTCTGCCTTCTCATTATTCTCGGTTGGACTCCATTCGGCGTACTCGTGCAGCAATAGTAGCTTGGTTCATCTCCGTGGCTCTTAGCATCATCGTGGGGATCGCCCTGACTTGATTCCCAAGCGCGCGCGGTTGTTCGCATTCCGAGTGAACTTCTCCATCTCAATATCTGCTATCTTGCTCGCATTTAAGATGGTAATAGTGGCTCCTCCTCTTTCCTCTTATAGAGACTATATAGTCGCCCAACCTGAAGGCTCTCTGCTTGCATACTGGATCACTGCATCTCGGCATCTTGCCCCCGTTGCGCCACTTGAGGATCCCGATCAGGTTCGCGTTGAGCATGAAGAGGTGCCTCCGTTTAGTCATCTTAAACTCGCTTTATCCATCATAGTCCGTGCGCTCTAAACTCTTCGCAGCATTCATACTCGCCGCTCTTATCTCGGGCTCCTATCTAGTCGCTTACGCCCTGGTGAACTTTGGAGGGATAGGCATCAGAGGGGCAGTAGTCTCTCCCAATACGACGATCTTGCCAAACGATCTCAACTTCGGCGTCATCTTACCAGGCTCGATAACCACGAGGAGCCTGAACTTTACGAATAACCATCCATTCCCACTGAATGTCTCCTATGGCTTGAACTATCTCGGATGCCAGCTTAACTGCACTGGGATCGGGGTGACGATAGCGGGTTGGAGTGGACTCAATACGACGCGGCCGGAGTGGAGGGTGATCAACGCATCACAGACGGTAAACCTGAAGATCGAAGTCCATGCCTCGCAGTCGATACCCTTCCGCGGTCTCTTCCTAGTCTCGCTGACGTTTGTGGGGAATCAGATTGGCAGTCGGGGATGAGCTACGATAGTTGCCCATCCTAACATGGACGAAGGGGTGGCCCTTGTTTTGCGATGAACACTCCTTCGGGACTAGATCACAAGCTAACATGCGCGAGCATTTAAAGGAGTTCCATACTTGTGATGATGATGTCTGAATGGTTGACATAATCGGTGCCCTTCTGGCTACCTCCTCAGTGGGCATCGTAGCGATTATAGGATTGATTCGGGCCGTGCAGGCCGGGGAGAAGGTCGAGATTGTCAGATTTAGCAAGAGCATCGTATTCTGGCTGGTGGCTGGAGTAGGCATGGCCTACGGAGTCAGCGAGACAGATCTCAACGCCTTGCTCACCAACGTCGCCCTAGTCAATGCAGTTACCATCGGACTAGACAAAGCAGCGAACGCTTATCTGGACAGCAGGAAGCCTGCCTCTCCTCCTTGAGTTCTCCGGAACAATGGCTCCTAGCTATAGACGGATACGGTTACGATAAACCCGTCGATGCGTTCTGGGTTCATGTAATCATGCCTCGAAGCGGCAATCTGAAGAATCATGGAACAACATTTTGGATATCCGCCGAATGGAGACATCACTTTGCTGAATGGGGAAATCACTTTGCGCAGATCGGAGTCATTGAGTACTGGGTCTCTGGGGAAGGTGAAGCAAAGTTCGGGGGCTGGAAGGGCTTCTGGGCGACGACATTCGACATCAGCGATCCCGCAAATAGAATGACTGTCAAGGTTCACAACTTCCCCGATGAACGATTAGGCTATGGCGAGGGAGCGACCTTCAGAATAGGGAAGGATGATGGTGGTTGGAGCCTGAGTTTTCTCCCAGATAATCACCAACCTCTCAATACGAATACTAGAACCGTTCCAATTCAAGCAGATAATATGGATAGGATGAGCTTGGTGCTGGAGAGCTTCGATCAGATGCCCTCAGGTTCTTGGAACCTCTCCAACTATTTCTCGTACATTCCAATGGCTAGGATGACGGAGGGAGAGGGCGCCAAGTCATGGCCGCACGCCCGCGTTGCCTATGAAGGCTCAAAGCGACCCCCAGAATATCTCGGTCTGCATGTCGGGAAGCATTGGTATAACTATCTTGGCTTGGGAGAACCCAGCTTCATAGAGATGGGTCATGTCGGAGAGCAGCCTCATCCAAGAGATTCGCTCTGGTAGGCTTTCTCTTGTTAGTAGTCGCGGGTTAGTGGCAGCTAGATAAATGTGGCATTCTTCTCAATTAATACGTCTCCAAAGTATAGAAATCATCCAAAACTAGCTGAACTACCTGAGCAGGAGCCTCAGGAATAGAAGCGAATATGATATCTTCGAAATTGGCGGCCACGTTACCCTTCTGGATCGATAAACGCTTGAAGAAGCTAAGCCTTCCCTTATAGTCACGCTTCACCTGCATATCGAGCGTCATCTGCTCCCGTTGCTCCCAGAGTATGGCTCTATGATAGTCGAATATCTCATATCCAGCATTCTCCAAGAGCCTGGCGGTGTCCAAGTCCAGCCTTCTCAACTTACCTTCTCTTGTGGGATTCTTGGTGATAACTACTAATGGTGATATGCCTGACTTGAAGGATTCCTGATATACTTGGGCCATGGCGGAGAGATACGATTCGCCCTCGGAGCGACTATAATTACCGATTTGCGTCCTATCCTCTTTGTCGGCGATATATGGGTGTGGTCGATTCTTGACTTGGTTTATCTCTTGATTGCCACCCTCATTAACTAACTGTCCGATATACGGCGGACTCGTTATCCCAACTCTTCTAGGAGTGTCTTTGAGATTGCCGATATTGGTGGGGTTATCTGGCATTGGTCTCTGATTCGATCGATACATATTAGGCCCATATTTCCGATATGATTCAGGATCGTCATGGCGTGGTGCATCCATTGTCGCATAAGGTGGCGACATTATCCCAACCCTCCTCTGATAATTATGCCTCACAATTCCCTTTTCCTTATAGACTCTATCTCTCTCGGGGTCGTGGCCCTCGTCGGCCATGACATCGGAGTAGGGAGGGGAAGTGATGCCTACTCTCTTCGCCGAGTAGGATGTGTTTGGTCTCTTATACTGGCCGTCTTTGTCCATAAACTCCCTTTGGTCATCATCTGATAATCGATTGCTATAGGGAGGGGAGACTATACCCACCTTCTTGTCCTTGAGATTGCCTATGTTGGTGGGGTTGGAGGAGTAATTCAAACCTATCAATTCCCTACCCCTGACTCGTCTAGTATCGCTCACGGCTGGTCGTGAGAATAGATTTAGGAGAAGATCATCTAAGTAATCATCTTTGATTTCCAAAACCTCTCGTAATATACTCCACTCTTCAGCAGTGGGCATAGATTTCATATGTTCCCAGTTCCACACAATTCCAGTAATACCTCCAGTCTTGGAGAGAAAATGTTTAGCTAAATCGTTAGAAGACAGACCTCTCGCTAGTCGTGTCTCATGTATCAAACTCGCAATCCTCTGAGAATCCACATTTGATGGTTCGTTGGCTCTACCAATCGTTGTCAGCTGACCCTGGTTCTGTTCACCGTATGGCGGACTCACAATCCCAACCCCTCCCTCTCCCAAAATGGAGCTGAGCTGTCTTGCATCAGCTTGTAAAATCTCCATATCCACCTTCCTCCCGAGTTCCCTCTCTAACTTCTCACGATTACCCTCGACATGATGAGCCTCATGGACGGTCTCCAGACCACATTTGTATTTTTCCACTATTGGGAATTCTTTCACGCTTGGATCGACCCTCTTCTCTATTCTCCTGACAATCGTTCTGCCATCGCACTCATATCCCGCTATCATATCGATGAAATGTGGTTCCAATTCCACCGCTATGCTTCTGTGGCCATGGAGGGATGCGATGGTATTCGTGCGCCCGCTTCCACTCATATAGTCGATTATGACATCATCAGGCTTGAGCAGGTTCAGATTGGAGAGGTGCGCATATATCTTCTCTAGGAGATGGAAGGAAGCCTTGGCTGGGTGCGCGTAGGATTCGGCCGTTATGAATTTCTTGTACTTGCCATCCGACCGATAGCAACCTCTCCACTCTATTGGAGTTGGGCATCCATGGTACTGGAGCATCTCATCGTCCCCGACGATTAGCCTATTCTCGATTGGCCTTCATCTTCCAGAATAGATAACAATGCATCTATGTGCTCGTTCAGCCTATCAGTTTGGCCCCTGAAATCTGTCTGATCCTTTGGGCATATCCAGAAGGAGTATGGAGAGATCAACCCCCCTCCCTTGATCCCATCTCCGGCGGGCATCGCAACCCTCAGAAAGACCCTCTTATGTCCTTCAGCCATGAACCCACGCTCATCCTTGCAGATCGGGCAGCGTGTTGTTCCTCTCATCCTACGCTACCCACTTCTCCAGTTGCTCATTGAACATCTCCGGTCTCACCTCTCTTTCAACATCCTAATAGCGGCATCCCTATCGTATTTCTGTCATCTAAGTAATCATCTTTGATTTCCAAAACCTCTCGTAATATACGACACTCACTACCCTACTTTCTCCATGTAGCAGGGAGATGGCTCTCTCTATCTCCACCTTAATACCATGCTCAAAGAGACAATCCTTACCTCTACCCTTGCAAGAGTGGGCGATAGTAACGAGGATGATCTTCTTTACCATTATTGATTCAACTTCCACCTAAGAAGCTCCAAGTCGGTTACCTCAATCTGAGCAGTCATCTTTCTCCTCCTCCCTCCTTACTCCAGCCGCTAGGAGTGAATTCCCACTCATCCACTAGCTTCATTCGTCTCTCCTTATAGCACCATCTGGATATGAGAGCATAAGACAATGGGGGCAATAGCCGACACTATTGTGGGCATGCCAACGACAAAACTCCCGTTCGCACTTGCCTTCACAGGTAAAGACTATCTCTGAAGCCTTACAAACCGAACAACTCCCAATCACAGCTCGTTGATTAAGTCTGACATACTCGTTTATCTCCCTGGGTGTCATCTTACTTTCTCAACTCTCTAGGACTGCCAGCCACCTTTCCCTCTGGCGCCTTATCTCAGGCCCTCGAAGTACGCCTTCTGCTTGCAGTCTCTTGATGGAGCAAGATCGGCAGCTCCTCGCTCGTTCGCTCTTTTGACATCCGCATCTCGGGCACGGTAATTGTGGATTTGTTCTAGCAGGCCGACCCCTCTTAGTAGCATGGATAGTCATCATGCTCAGGTTACAGGTAGACGCGCTCAATTATCTCCTTCACAACCTGACTGATGTTCTTCTCGATCAGCTCGTTCGTGACGTGCATGGGTCGCAGGTAGCCGAGCCTCTCCAGGTGCTCATCGGCTATTGCGTCCTTGCGCATCTGCCTGGCCTTCTGGTGCACGTCCCCGTCGACGTAGATTGGGAGCTTCCGCCCAGGTTCGCCGAAGAGAATGTCTGGGACATGCCCCCAGTCGCAGATCGAGCAACCGATCGCGGCCTCGGAGATGAATGGTTTGCCAGTTTTGAGGAGCCCCCTCAGGAGCATCAGCTGTGCGTCGGTGTACTGGGTTACTCTTGGGAAGTCAGACCGGGCGTTGTTCACGTTTTAGTTCCTCTGGTTCAAGCTCTGCCCAGTAATCGATTGGCATCTCTCGAATGTTCCTCATCTCGTCAGGTCTTCGGATAGAGAATATACCATTGTTGTAAAGGAATTCACTATTATTCTTGAGTGCGCGCTTGATCATATAGAACTTGTTGAATCCGACACCTAGTATTGCAAAGAGATCTGTATCTGAAATGATGCTTGATTGTCGGACTACATCCTCGGCATGCCTGAGTTTGGACTTGAAGTCACCGGATGATCGCAAGTCTCTGCTCCTCGCTTACCCAGTTAGTCGTACCGCAGTTGGGGCAAGTTGCCCTGAGCCTATGACCCTTATACTCCCATTGATAGGTGCATCTAATACATTTCAGCTTCTTTGGCATTTCTCGCATTAACCACAGAACGTCGTTATATAAGTATTAGTAGTATTGTGTTCATTCTTTCTTTCTCCTGACTATATATATATATGATCATAGATCAATCATATATGACTAGATTATGCAAAGGCGGAATAATCTAAATCAAAAGAAAGAAAGAATGAAAAGGGTTTTGGATACAGCCTATCATTCTATCGTGGTGGGGGGTTGAGGGGGGAGGGACGCCTATTCTCATACCCACAACTTCTACATTTGGAACCCTTATCATTCCGCGAATATCGAGAGGACGTGCAAGCTGGGCACTTCATCTTACTCTCTTAACTCTCTTACTTGCTTTCATGTATTTAGCATACTTCGCTCGGTTCATACGCATCTTAAGATCCCAGACGCCCTCTAGATCTATCCCATTCTTTTGCGTGAACTTGAGTAGGTAATAGAGACAATCAACTATTTCCAAACCTTGCTCTTTGAGTAATTGTAGCTGCCTTTCTTCCGATCTATCTTTGAAGTCAATTCTACTTATCTTCTTAACTAGATTACAGAACTCGCCAACCTCTCCAGCGAGACTGAGCGCGATCCAAACATTATCATCGGAGCCGAACCAAGTCTCATAAACCTCTTGCTCTAATTGCTCGATAGTCTTGCTCATCCTACTCTCTCAGCTCTCTATGATCGGATTGATCGGATCTTTGTTCAAATGTATAACCCAAATATCAGCCCTGCAATGCTTACAGAAATATGGAGTGAGTTTTGCTGTTTTATCTGTTATTTCTGGCTTTGTTTCTCTTATTAGATGTAGTTTCTGACCCATCCTACTCTCTCAAACTCCATGCTCTTCGATTCGGTGCCTGATCAAAGCCTTCTTGGAACCCTCAAACCTACAGGTGGGGCACCGGAAGATGCACCTGGCGCTATGTCTCGTTATTTCCGGGTGGGAGTGAAAGCTGGCATCGAAAGTAGAGAGTCTATGTTCTATCTCGTAACTCAAAAGTTGCGAGCTAGTCATCTTGTATCTCATCATCATCTTCGTAGTCCTCTTCTTCGCTCATCCTACTCCTCATCCTTTAATTCCTGTGCAACTAACTGTTCATTGACATACTCTTCAAGGTTCGGCTGAAGGTAATACTGCCACGCTAAATCCATGGCCTCTTTGAAAGAGTGGGCTTCTACATTCATGACCCACTTGAAATCTACGCTAACCCTGTAGTTTGTCATCCTACTCTCTCAACTCTTCAAACCGTAGAGTCTATCAATTCCCTCTTTCATATGCTTTACCCATTGTGGATGATCCCTCTTATGATCGTATAATTCGACTAGACCATTGAATATTTTACCACAATACTCACACGTTCTTTTCATCCTACTCTCTTACTCTGGAGGTTTAGGCTTAACATTTTGTCTTTTCCGCTTTTCCTTATCTGAAAGTTTCTCATAACCAGCGATAGCCACTCCCCCCTCTTCTTTCATTCTCCAAGCGTATCCTAGAATAAACATCGCTATCATCATGACGAGCGTAAAGAGCCCGAACCAATCAGGTATCATCCTACCTACTCAACTCCTTAATGCGATAGTGCTCCTCACAAAGGATTTCATGTCCTACTATCCGTGTGGATTCAGGCGGATATTGTGACCTTTCCATAGCCTCTTCCTCGGGCATGCCACTAGATACCTTCTCTAGAATGCACCACCTACAACCCACCATTCAATCAACCTCTATGCATCCCAACGCTCAAAGGAAAGTCGATTACACCGGCAACACTCTGAATCAATTCGGGAACGAATCCCTGTATCCGGGTAGCCATGTTTACCTCGGACTGTACCAATAATGTCCTTAGGCTCTATATCATGATAGCAATGCCAACCTAGGTGACATCTAAAACCCATCATTCCAGCTTCTCCTTTATCTCCCTCAGCTCTACAAGGATCATCCAGAGTAGTGCCTTATGTTCAATGGCTTCTTTCCTTTCCTCATAATCAGGTCTAATCACCTGATTAGGCTCAAGTATGACGATGGCTATGTTCTCTTTCCAAAAGTGCTGTACCTGTGATACAAACTCAGCCTCGAGTTCATGATCTATGAGAGCTCTCTTGATTGCCTGATGCTCTGCCGGAGTCATATCCTCAGCATCAATATCCGGGCCTATCGCCATCTTCTATCGCTCCAGTTGAGGCGAGAGCCAGTTCTGCCTGCATAACATCCTGATAGGCACAGAAGCCTCCTCAGTCTCCTCCGTTGATGGAGTCCTTATCGTCCCATGCTTGTTTGCGTAGCTCAGCCACTCCCTTGCGGCCAGCCCATAGACAACAGAATTCGCCGTCACTATCAGGATCATGGCATCAATTAAAGCAGCCTGCTTGAGAATGGAGATATTCATGGTCTGAGCGACAGTCGGAGCCTCCTTGGGGTAGAGCTTGGAGAACGAGCCAAGAGGGCCTCTCTTGAGAGTAACGTAAAAGACATGAGCATTATAGACCCAAACTACGCCTACCGGCGAATCCCTAAAGTTGGGGTTGCCCGTATGCAACTTTGTCCTTGTGAAGCCTCCACCTGCTCTCCTAGATATGATCTCCACTGCATGGCGCAGGTTGTGAATCTCTTGCTTGTCCCAGAGCGTGATCTGCTGGCTCATTGCACCCATCTATCCCGGGGTAACAGAATAACTTCTCTAGTTGCATGATCTATGCTACATTTCTTTGGATCGAAACCGTACTTGGTACCTAGGGCTATCACATAATCATTGTAGACCTCGATGGCCGTCTTTGGACTCAATGTGATAAGATGGCTCGCTTTACTGAATGTATTGAAATGCAAATACTTCAGCTTTTCAAGCTCTTTGGCGGTAATGATTTGCTGGCTCAATTGCCAAATCCCCCCAAATCGGGCTCGTCAGCGGGTAATTTCATACCAACTTCTGGTACAAAGACCATCTCTTCATGCAATCTTATTCTGGCAAGCTGCCAAGCGGCAAGCTCTAGGATCATATCTTGAGTCATCCATGTAAGGTGACTAGGAGGAGGCGCCATTAACTCTGCAACTCCTTCAGGAATATCAGAAGGCTCTGGATCTCATCCTTAGATAGGTTGCTCGCATCGAAGTTAACATTCACCTGGATCTGGGGCTTCTTTGGCCAATTTCCAGATCCCTTCTTCTTGTTATTGTGCTCATGTGGTACGCGCTTCCCTTCTTTCATCTCGCTTACGTCCCACTTCCCGCCCGAATCCTTGGTCAGCCTCACCATAGGCTTGGGCTCATCACAGAACTTGCATGGTTGCTCGAAAGAGTCGCTCATGCAAACACTTCCTCAACATCCCAATGAGCTGGCTCACCACATGGAACTTCCATTGGCTTGTGCACATAGAGAAATTGGAAGTATTCCTTTTTGTTGCCATAAGCCTTGAGTACTCGTTGCACCTTTGCCTCGCTATGCAGACCGTATGGGTGAGGACATGGCCCAAGCTGGTTCTGATCTGACGCTATATGTTTTATAATACCACTAAATTCCCCAACCGCTCCTATCACAAAGCTAGAACCGATGTCAAATACGGAGCC